>MDSZ01203853.1_pt1 | contig 14056 bp, 7 predicted proteins | sample 811201 | NCBI WGS metagenome assembly MDSZ01 (sample SAMN05326647, study PRJNA326480) | marine metagenome | isolation source: seawater | place: Indian Ocean: North | collected 2010
CTTTGGGAGGTCTTTGGTATTTACTTTTTTCTTATTTAAATTTTTTGGCATATCTCTCTCCCTAGAACTTCAAAGATTTTGAAGGACCATTCATCTGGTTCTTACCGTTTAGTGTATTTTTAACTTCCGTCCCTATAATTGCTTGTAGTTGACCGCCATCAAAAACAACTTTCGCACTCTTATCAAAGGCTACATTAATATTTTTCTGTGCAGCCTGAGCTGCGGCTTGTTGAGCGGCAAAGTTTGTCATTACTGTATCGGCGACCATGCCAGAAAAGTTTGCCGCTGCTGGAGTAGAGTTGATTGGCACAACTGCCTCGCCTGTTTTAAGTGTTGCTGGGACCTCTCCTGAGCCGCCTACACCACCACCGTCGTGGAACAGTGCTCGACCAGCCATATCGCCAAGTATTGCACCAATGAAGGCCATGCCCGGTATTGGTATTAAAGCTCCAATTGCTCCGCCAATGATGCCGCCTAATACGCCGCCGACCATCTTTCCGTCGATGGGGTCCCCCGCCATAAGAGAAGTTGCAATGCTCAGAAGGCCAGTAATTGCGCCGTAGCCTGCTCCCTTGGCCATCTTCATTCCCTTCGAGGCCGTCTTGAGTCCTGCTGGGCTCACCGCTGGCGGTGCACCTTTTCCTCCACCTTGCTGAACTGGGCCGATCATCGGCGCACCGCCACTGCGAGCTGCAGTATTAAACCGCATTACCTCGGCAGTCATTTGTCTCATCTGTGCAGTGACCCCGCGAATAGCAGTCATTATGTTTGTAAAGCCACCATATAAAGAAGTGATTCCTTTATATATCATAAAGAGTGGGGCGACCACACCAAGTAATATTTTTGGCATTATGCCACCGGCATTCAATATCGAAGTAAAGCCCTGAACAACATCGTTGAGCACTGGGAGTATTGGTTTAAGTGCAACACCAAAAGACATTCCCAATTCTTTTAGGTTGCTCATTAAGGTCTGAGAGCTTTTCAGCATTTCCTGAAATTCTTCTCTGGTTCTGCCTTGAGGATCTCCCCCGTCTGGAAAGATGCCTCCCTTAAAGGCTTTTTGTACAGTATCTACATCTGTCCCCAAAATCTTGGCCATAGAACTTAGTTCTGTAAAGCTCATATTTGAGACATCGTTGCCTGCTGCCTGGAGTTGGCTGCGAAGCATGTTTAGCGCCCCTGTCGTGTCTCCGGATGCGGCTCTCGTAAAAAGTTCCATCCCGTCAACGCTCGTGCCGAACATAGCGTTTAGTTGTGCTGCGGCAGTTGTTGAATCTTGGAAGCTATCTGCAAAACGGAGACTAATATTTGCAAGCTCATCAATAGACGCGCCAGTGGCCTTTGCCTGCCTCTCAAGGTTTGCAAAAATTTTCACACTATCTTTGCCGAAAGCCTGTAGTCTTGGCATCAGCCTTTGAAGGTCTTGTCCGATCTGTTGTATCGAAGCTCCCGTCTCTTGGCTTAAACCTGCCATGTTCATAGTAAGCTGTTCTGCTTCTGCGGATGTCATGTTGAATGCACCCACGAAAGTCATCATCATTTGGCTAGTCTGCTCTGCCGTCATTCCCAGTTCGGCGAGCGTTCCGAGAGAGAGCTGAAGTTCTTTATTATCCATGAGTGCTTCTGCAGATTGTCCCTGAAGTGCGCCAAGGTTGTTTGTGAGATCTGCGGCAACTGCTCCCAGGTTTTGAAAACTGACATAAGTTCCGATAGAAGAATTTAAAAGATCCCCCAACTGATCATTGAATTTTCCTCCTGCCGAAGTTGCTAAATTGAACTCTGACTGCAGGTTGTCAAGTGCCAATGTCAACACTATGGACATTTCGGCGAACTTCTTTAACATTGCCTCGCCGACAACGGCGGGATTCATCATTTCCTTGAGGCCGCCTGTTATATTCTCAAAAAACGCATCTTGCGATTCTTGTTCGCTCATGATATTGGCTATGCGACCTGAAACTGTATTGGAAATTTCTCTTTCCATGCCCAGTATGCCACTTAGAGTATTTAATGTATTTTCTGATGCTTGTTTTCCCGAATCTCGCAAGTCTTTTTTGCGCTTTTCGAGAGGTACCGTCTGATCTAAAACAGCCCTCTCCTGCTTCAATAGCTCTACTGACTTTCTGAGTGTGTCGGCCCTTTCTTTACCTAGCTTGGCCATCTCCTCTTCATCATCAAGTATTTTTTCGAGATTTTCAATTTTTTCGTTTAGAGCTTTTTGCTCTTCTTCAAGAGTTTCAAGTCTATTTTCTGCAGAAGCCTCTATGAGTTCTGATATTTTTAGCTCATAGTCTCTTTTTGCGGATGCAGTAGTAGCCTGCTCCAGTAGAGTTTTGTATTGTTCTATGGCACTCGCTATAGATTTGTTACGTCTGTCTAGATACTCAGCTTGCTTGTCAGATTCTTCAGTCTGTCGCTTAAGTAATTCTAGTAGCTCTTCCTGCCTCTTATTATCTTCCGCCAAGTTCTATAACCCCTACTTAAAAGGCCACTTGATACCAGTAGATCTTTCGAACTTGCTAATAGCTGCTTTCAACTTGTATTTGCTTCGATATGTCTGCGGATTGTCAAGGCCATATTTCTTATAATTTTGAAGGTATCTTTTTTCTCTTCCCAGAACTCTTGAAAAATCTTTTATTTGACTTTTTGTTCCCTTAATGGTCATCGGAACTTTCGGTCCTCCAAACATATAGTTTATGATGCTCTTGATACCAAAACCAAACGACTTAAGCCAACTTTCATTAACGTTCTCTGGTTGAGTAAGGTCAATTTCAATAGTTGTTAGTTCTTCGTTTTCCATAATAAAACCCTCGTTCTAAGTAAATAGTGGCCATATTGAAAAATAAAAGCCATGCTTTACTTACGCATGGCTTTTTTCTTTTCTTCGTTCTCCAACTTTATTTGTTTTATCAATCTCTCAAGGAACCATCGCCTTAGTGGTATCGATAAATTGTATGCTTCTGTGAAGCTCCAGTTACCGTAGTGTTTCAGGTGAAATATCTCCTCGTAAACACTTTCAATATACTCAGAGTTCAGGCCAAAAAAAGTTGGCAGTAACAGGCACCTCCAGGGCCTGCTCATGACCGCACGAAGAGCACTGGAAGCCTTGTGACATGTCGATATTTGGGGTTAAAAGTGGATACATTTTTCTGATGTGTCGAGAGTCCAGTGCTGGCATCGAATCCACAAAGTTATTTACCTCACCTCTTGCAGTGGTGCCATTGACAGAAACAATAACTGCTTTTAAAAGATCTGTCAGAGATGAGTCTGGAAGTTTATGTTTCTTTTTATTTTGTTTTGCTGTCTCAAGGTCTTTTTCGTCTTTTCCGGAGAGGAGACGAACGGAAACAGTAGCTCCGGAGCGAGGCAACTTCAGAGAGTATGCGCCATCGCTATAGGATACCCCTTCTAAGCCACTGAGCGCCTCGCTAGTCATCAAAGGCTTTGGCTCGCATGCAGCGAGGTCAAAAGTATATTCCTGCGTCTTGTAGCAAGCTGGGCAGGTCACAGTGGTATCATAGCCTTCACCGTATCCGGATATTCTTGCTGCAATCAGCAGAGCGTTCTTATCTCCAACCAAAAGATCATTGACGGTCACACCTTTATCTAAAATAAGGTTCTGCAACATTCTATCAATAGCGGTACCTTTTCTAAGAAGACTCTCTGATGTTAAGATATCTTCTTCCTTTGCTGTCATGTATTTTATTTCCACAGTGTCTTTTCCATGCAAAGGATGTCCCTCTGGGTAAAACAAGCCCTTAGATGGCAAGTCAACCACCTCAGTGGGTACGGAAAAGCTTAATTTGTCCTGTGTCTCAATAAGTGAAGGGGCTTCCGCAGCAGTGCTGGGAGCCCCTGTTCTTTCTTCATTATTTCTAGCCATTAAAACCTCTTAAAACTTAGTTCGGATTTGTCTTGAAGTAAGAGTTCACACCCTTATCGTTCAAGGAGTCTTGTGCTGTTCCCTTTGGCTTGTTTACCGAACTGACGGCCTGATCGTTTGGTCCGGCGGTTGCCAAAGAAGCATAATCATATCTTAACGTAAGTTCGAGATTTGTTAAGTCGTCAGACTCATAATCTAGCGTTCCCCAGTTGATGTCTTTGATGAAGGCGTTATGTAGTGTCCATTCTTCCTTCACTTTTCCCTCTGCATCAAGTTGTGAAATAGTCACAGTACCAACTGCAGCGACTGACTTTGCTTTCGAGACGCTTGAGGTATCTGTCGAGGTTGGTTTATCATAGCCGTGGTTCTTGAGCATCTGGGCCAAAAGACCTGCTGCGTTCGGCTCAACAGGATCAACCAAAGTGACCGCGAGAGGCTCCCAAGTAACTCTGCCAGGATAATAGAATGTGTGGTTGAGGTATTGATGTTGTGCCTCACCAACAGTAGCTCTTGGCTTATCTGTCTTTTTAATAATCCACTGATTACGAGCACCGTCGATCCCTGCAATAGACATAACAAATCTATAATTTCTCTTAGGTGCGCTTTTGCTGTTTGCCCAAAATGTCATTTTTTGTTTCTCCTATAAGATGTATTTATCTTTAACTAGGTTCTTCCTTCGATTAATCATCGAAGGAAGCGCCAGTTCTCTGAATAACGAAGTCTATTGCGATAAACTCAACAGCTCTCGTTGGCTTAAGCATGACCTTTGCGTAAAGAACATTTCTGTCTACCAAGTCAGGGGTCGTTGTCGTTTCGTCCAAGACGACACGGAAGTCTTCCAGACCAAAGCGTGACTTAATGTCTTCCAAGAAAGGAACTGCTTGGTTTGTAAAGCGTTCCCAAGTAACTTTTGTGTTGGGGTCAAACAAAAGAGTTGCCGCAATGCGTGAGATGCCCTTCTTTACATGGATCATCAGTCTACGAACGTTGATTCTGTCGAGCGCAGATGGTGTCACTTGTAGGGTTTTCTGACCGAACATCACAATGCCCTCTGCGGGGAATTTAGCGATGGGGTTGATGTTTCTCTCATACAACTTATCGCGGTTACGCTTAGACAGGGTTTCTCTAACACCAACAATGTTGATGCCAGCAGCGCCTTCTGTCAAGCCGCCTCGCGTAAAGCCTGCGGGTGCGAACCAAGGAGCGTTGTTAGCGTCTACTGACGAGAACGTTCCGATAGCTGCGACTGATGGTGGAATCCAGATGCCGCCGCCTTCGCTAGTCTGTACCCAAGGATAGAACGAGCAAGCATAGCTTGAGTTAATGCCTCTAGTCTTAAGACTGCTAATAGTGGTCGAAACGCTACCCAAGCGGGAACTTTCCGCTGCACTACTTTCGTGAGGTGCGATATATCCGCTCTCCAAGTCAACAACAGCAAGAGCATCTGCTCTCTCTTCGCAAACCTGAATAAGTCTATCTGTAACTGCTTTGTTTGTGATACCGGGAGCAGAAAGAACGTTCATTTCAACAATCTCTGGATCCTCTACGGTGTCCAACGCTCTCGTGAGAGTGTATTTCGCGTAGTTTGTTTTGTCTGTTCCCGAACCCAACGTAGTGTTGGAGAATGGGTCTTGTTTCTTGATGTTGATGCCATCGAAGCCGCCAGCCAGAGGCAAGGTGAACGCATCAAAGCCTTGGTCCAAGACTTTGGAGTAACTACCACTTTTGGCAGTAATAGAGTCTCCCTTTGCACGACAACCTTCAAGGTAGACTGCATGGGACTCTACGCCCTGTGCACTTTCTGCCCTTTTAACATCATCTAAAGAGAACTTAACAGAGTATTCTGTCTTATCTGCTACTTCAGCGTGAGTACTGTATGCCGTAGGCAACATCTTGAGAACATCAAAGTTACTCTTATCGAAGTTTGTCGTACTTGCTTCCGTTGAATCGAAGCCGAAGAATGCATCTGCTGGGTCGCTGATGTTTCCGTCTGAAGAACTAAGTCTCAAAGCCATTGCAGGATGGTTAATTTGCATTTGTTGCCATACTGTAGTCAGCGCAGTGGCCGTATCAGTGATGGAACTAAGAGAAATATTAACACCTGTACCGCCACGGTTTGAGCCGAAGTGGGAGGCAGTTGTGAAGGCAGTAGGGACAACGCCGTCAAAGACGGAACCTGTTACTGCCATGTTTTTGATATTTTTGTTTTTAAGTTTAGAGTGCCCCAAGAAACCAAAGGGAAGAAGCTTTTCATCAACAGTACCTCTAGTAACTGCGTCTGCCATCTCAACTCTAACATATTGAGAGATGTTTGCAAATTCTCCGTATTCTTTGAAACGGCGCTCGGTGGAGTCCCACTCGCTGTATCTAGAGCCGACTTTCTTTGCTACGTAGTGGTCGCTGTTCGGGTCTAAGTTACAGTTCGTGAAGCTTTCAAGAATTTTCTTCTTACCATCATGGTCAGTAATGTCACGAACAAGAACAGTAAAAGAGCCGTACTTGTTCTGCTTATTAGTTGATGGCTTAATGTCCGAAATAGAAATCTTAACTTTTCTTTGGATTTCTTCACCACCGTCAAGAGCATGAAACTTCATGAGCTTTGTCATGTTTGATGCTTTGTAGTTTGTCGTGTCAGACGACATATCTTGAGAGATAATCCAGCCTGATTGTGGTGTTTTGTAGCCAGTCCTAAAACTGTGGCCGCTGTCGAGACAGGTAATAAAAGCGTATGAGGATGCTGGGTTTCCGGCTGCTGTAAAAGCGTCTTCGACTGCTCTGTCAAATGTCTGACCAAGCCAGTAAGTCTTTCTATCACCTGCTGCGAGTGCGTCAGAATCAAGAGACGTTGGGTTTGTGTTAAACACGTTACGAATATACTTTTCATCGCCCGGACCCTGAAAGTTGAACGATGCGGTGACAATACTGTTGGTGCCGTCTTCGACAACAACCTTGTATTCGTCTCTATTAGTTGATTTCGCAGTAATCAAAAGACCTGCGCTGGTTGGAATGGTCGTCCCAAGGGCGTCGGTGCCCTGTAGACGGACAGTCCCTTGGTTACAGTACCAGACTGCTGCCAAAGTACCAGTCAAGTTCGCTGACGAACTAGGGATGATGTACATGGCCATCGCTCCGCCGTGGTTACTCTGATTAGTGTTGGGGGTGTTGGTCGTATCCCAACCTGCTGCACCTGCAGTAGTTGCCTGTGGGTGCTGAACACCTAAAAGTCTCACGATGCTTAAGCCAGCAGAGTTTGCCAACCAAGCCTTCGCAGCTAAAGTACTATACATTGGAGAGGTCTTGTTTCCATTTCTCCAAACATCGTCACTGTTTCCGCCAGTGATAACGTCACCAAACACGAGTGAATACTCCAACTGAGAGTTTACCTTTACAGGTCGCATGCCTGGGCCTCTGTCAGTTCTACCGATAAGAACTGGGCCAACTGGGGCTGCCTCTCTTGGAAGACGAGAGTTATCAATCTCATCTAAGAATACTCCGGGTGATACAAATCTAAACTTCTGAACGTTTGCCATTATAAAGTCTCCTCAAGGATTCTCCTTTATTGTCACGAAAATAAAGGGCTTTTACATGTAATAAGTAGTCTGAGATATTGTCAAATGCTCGCTGCAGCGCAAAAATCAAAGTTTTTTGTCAATATCTTCTTCCAAAATTGCTCTTTCTCTACCAATTTTAATTTCAACAGCATTTTCATACTTTGTTATTTTTGGTCGGTTATCCGAATCAACCTCGGTAAAAGTATAACCAATAACTTGGAAATCTATGTTGGTAATATAGACCCTCTCGCCTTCACCGATATTAGCAATATTGTTTTCGTATGAAAAGTTTTGATCATAGAAAGCTTCATAGGAATGTCCGTCATGCTCAACATTGAAACTATTCAGATTTCCTGGACGGACCAAGAATGGCTGTGCCATACTGTTCATATGTTGTTGGTACTCCGATCTGAGGGTGACTTTGTAATTAACCAGCATATAGACAGGGGCTGGTATGGCATAATGCTCATAAACCACTTTGTCGTTCTTCAATCTTGCGTTGACTTGACCTGTAGTTTTCAAGGCTGCAGCGGATGCAAAGTTACTCGTCTTATCTTGCTTTATAGACCTGTGAATATTATAAGCCCCGCCCTGTGCTTTATCGAAAGGAAGAATGAGCCCTTGCAGGCGTCCTCTCCTAGTGAGATCTTTTTGTATTGAAGTTCTTTCGACTGTCATGATGGGGTAAATTAATGCACCTTCGCTGTCTCGCAAGTCTTTGTTGTTTTTAATCTGGAATGCTCTTTCTGGAGTCACCCACAAAACTGGAACTTTCTTGAATCCCTTGTTTGTGTCAACGTGAATGTCCATTGATTTGTTTACCCACTCGTAAAAAGCATAATCTATCGTCTCAAGAGTTGATGGCTCTATCAGTGGAATGTCTTCTGTTCTTTTTTCTTTTCCCATATATTATAACCCGCCGAATACTGATGGGAACCAAACCCCATTCTCGTTGAAGTAGTGCTTGTTTGCTCGATAGAAAGGACCGATGCTTCCTGAGCTCCCTGTGTTACTAATATAAATAGCTCTACCAGAATAAGAAGCCGAATTTGCATTAAAGTTATTCAATATGGCCCTATCTTCTTCGACATTTCCGTTGAGGTGCAATATGTCATGGAGGTCAGGCATTGAAAGGCTGGCAGTGGTTGCCACGCTGGTATTCAATGTAGCAAACGATGAAGGGAACCACACTCCATTCTCGTTAAAGTAAAATTTTCTAGGCAAAGTAAAAGGCCCAACCGGACTTGATGCTGTATTTGCGAGGTAGAGTATCTTGCTCGCATAGGAACTCGCACTAAGGTGGTATTTTGTTAGCAGAGCACGATGTGCTCCTCCAGCTCCGTCGTCGCTAATAGCCAGGATGCCATTTCCTGTAGAAATAACTGTCGTGGTTCCGCCGCCACCGCCGCCGCCGGATCCTAGCAATGCCCATGCACCGTCTTGATAAAACTGAAAAGCATTGTCTGTCGTGTTGTAAATCATCGTGCCATTGGTTGCAGATATCGAGTTTCTTTGAGTGGTCGTCATCCTCGGTATGACAACTCCGCCTGTCGTAGAAGAAACATTCAAAGTGCTTCCATCGAAAGTTAAGTTTGATTCTCCCCTAATTGTATTGCTATTGACAGAAGTTAATATCCTGTTATCTGCAACATTATCTATTGTCAAACTTCCGCTAAGGCCACCGGATCCCGTAGTCTGGGAAGACATCTTTCCGACATATAAAAAGCCTCTAGCATATGTGGGTATACGAGTGGCTTGATAATCTTGGAGAAAAATAATACCACTATAGTAGTCTATTTGCCAGTCTGTCTCATCGAGAGAAGTAATTTCGTTTGTCGCGTCTGTTGGGTCGCCCTTGTATAGTTTCAAATAGTATGGGTTTGCGCCTTGGTTAGAGAAACTAGGAGGAACGAGCTGGACCTTTCCAAGAGTTTCGTACACAGTCTTGTTATTATCGAAATACCCGTTTCCTTTGCTGGAGTTGCTTGAGAGAGACTCATAGTTCCCGGTCATCACAAGCTTGTATCCATGTGTACCAGCAGAAGTTGCCTCGTCACCACCACCGAACCCTACATTGCCAAAGGAGCCAGTGTTCGCGTCATAAGAAGTTCCAGCAATTGGCGATACAACAAAGTCTACATATTCAACAGTCGCGCTAGCGCCGACGGATGCACTCTGCATCAAATATAAAGTTTGAGATGGATTCTCTGGAATGGTTTCCCCAAAGATAGTCTGGGCCGATACTTGGATATTGCTGGGTATTGACTCTTGGGCGTCCGACTTTAGGTTTGAGGTGTGTGCTCTTCCTAATAATTTCTTTTGTGAGAACAGAGTTGCAGTTAAATTAGTTTTTCCGGCCATGTCTTAATTATGATCCATATGTAAAAGATATTCTAGATAAATAGCCTGTCCAGTCTTTGTGGGCAGTTATTCTTACTACTAAATAGTCTGCATTTCCTCCTGAAGTGCCTTCTAGGGTTGCTGTGCGAAAGTTTATTCCATATCCAGTGCCATCTGTGTCGATAGTCTGGTTCACATCACCGCCGCCGCCGTTGAAACCACCAGAGCCATCTGCAGTAATATCTTCCGACAAAGAAGCTGGTCTAGCTAGGTCTAGCCATCCTGAATCTCCTGGTATCTTTACCTCTACTTGAACGTTCTTGTTCGCCCCCAAGGTACCTGTGTTGAACGCCCCGCCTTTTGAAATCAAATTTGCATCGCCGTATAGCGTTATTGTTGCAAGAGATACGTCCCCCACTTGGTTTGACCTAAAATATCGATAACATTCTCTAGTGGCAACCGAAAGAGTAGAGTAGTTTGGGTTTCCAGATGGAGCCTGTAGGTTTCCTCCGTCGTTAACCCCCCTAAAATCACCACTAAGGCCACCAGTAAGGGGGGATATTAGTTTATCATTGTAAACAAGAAGGCCATTGGAGTAAGTGGCGTTGCCGCCGACATCATTAATACTCACAGTAGAGTCCCAAGCATTTCCTGCATTAGTGACGCTGTTCTGCGTGAGATAGCTCCCTGATTGTAGTCGGTAAACCTCCCCGTCAAAAAGCTCGTTATTGTTGAGATTCGAGCTTTCACTGCCGCTAAAAACTAAGAAGCTACTCTTGTTGAGGGTCGAGGTTGTTAGGTTTGACTTAATTGGGTGTTTTACACGCGAAGACACAGATGCCGTATGTGCGGTAGTGGCGTGCGGCCCAACAAGAGAGTTGGATGGCGTAAAACTAATAGTTCCCGTTATCTGCAGGGCATGATTTTGAGATCCTGCTGTTGTGGAAAGGGATGGTAGACTTTTGGTTGCCCCGGAAGTGGTACCTGTAGACGCCAGGCCGGATCCGAATGTGCCAATGTTGGTTACTGAACAATTTGTTGTTGTCGGAAACGAAATACCATCTGAAGATCTGTAATATACGTTCTTATAGACATTCGATGCTGCGAAAGTGAATGAGGCGGAACAGGCCACAAAGTACCTTACCCCCGAAAGAGAATAAAAATTACTTCCCGAAAAGTTGGACAAAGAAACTGCGGCGGCAGCCAGAGCATTGTTGTCATTATCGTTGACCCACTCTACATAGTTTGTCACTGTCTGTCCAATTCCAGAACCTGTATGAATAACCCTTGCATAGTTCCAGCCATTTCTCTGATCTGCTGCTCCAACCTGATATTTTCCCGTTCTGTAAATCTTTGTGTAGTCTGGCATACTGTTAGATGCATATAAGCCTGGCTTATGGGTACTGAGACTGACGAATCCTGAGCTGTTTCCGTTTACTTCACTGTCTGTTCCTGAGCCTGGATTTCCTACTCCCACGTTGGCGTCCGAAAGGTCTATGGTGTGAACCACAGCTCCATTCACCTCCAATTTTAAACTTCCTGTAGCTGCATTCTTGAAAGAGTTGGCTACATAGCTTGTACCATTTGAAGAAACATCCTCGTTTAACTCACCGTCGATAACTGTAGTTCCGTCAAATGCACCTGCGAGGTCGCCACTATCAAGAAAGCTGCCATTCACGTCAACGGCAGAGTTTCCTGTATTAGTAGACACGCTAGTGTAGCCACCAATGGCCTTCGAAGCCCCAAAAGAAAGTTTTACGCCTGCTCCGGCGTCGTTAATATCAATATCATCAAGTGCCGGGGCCTCTGATGGGGCGGTTCCAGTTCCCGCGCCGAAAGCAACCTGAATATCATCAACATATCCTGTCCAAGAAGTATTTGCCTCTATTTTCAACACAATGTCTTCGCCATTTGCAACGCCCTTGGTACCAAAAGACATGTAATTTGTCGCATCAACAGAATCGTCGAAAGCAAGAACATAGGCACCGGAGCCTTTTGTCGTGTTATCATAAGTAAATGCTTGCGCGGCGTCCATGAAGCCAGTGGCTCCAGGAATCTTGACGAAAACCCTAATTCTACCTGAGTTTAGTGCTGTCCCGGCTGGCACTATTGTCGTTGAATTTCCATTAATAACTAATGAAATATCTCTTTTGGTCGATCCTGTAGAGTTGCGGAAATATCTAAAGAAGGTTCTAGTGCCAGTTTCCCCAGAATAGTTGGGGTTTCCAGCGGGAGAGAGGCCAAAAGGCCCTCCTTCTGAGTTATCTCTAAAATCTCCGCTCTGAATTGTGTTCAAAGGAGAATAAAGTCGTGCGTTATATAGTTGCAGGCCGTCAGAGTGTGTGCCGGAACCTGTCATATGCACCTGAGAGTTCCAAGTGCCGCTATCAACATCTGATTGAGCCCCATAAGAACCCGAAACAAGTCGATATGTCTCTTCCTTGAATCTCTCCCTTAATGCAGTGGAGTTCCCAGTCGGGTTATAGATGAGAAGTCCGGTGGAACTAGCAGAACCACCGTTAGAAAGGTCGGACTTAAGAGGGTGAGCCACGTTTACAGAAGATTGTATGGATCCGCTCAAAGAAGTTGTGCTAGTTGTTGCGCTGCCTGTTATTTGCAACACCTTTGTTTCGTCTTCTCCTGCCCCAACATTAAGATCCGGAAAGGATTGGGCGGAAATAGAGCAGTTTGTTGTTGTAAAAGATATATTCTGAGATGTGTAAACGTTCCTGTAGGCGTTACTCACCTCCACAAGATAGTTGGCAGATGCGCTCTTGAAGTATTGAACTCCCGAAAGGTACTTGCTTCCCAAACCTGTTTCATTCGCAAACCGAGCATTTGATGCAGCCAGCGCATTAGCGTTGTTGTCTTTGACCCACTGAACATAATTTGTTGTCTTGCTACCCCAGGAACCCGAGTGCTTAACCCTAACGTAGTTTAGGCCATTAACTTGATCTGCGGTGTGAACTCGATAGTTTGCTGTTCTATGTTGGAAAATACTAAACTTGTTTTGACTTCGGTCTTCTGCTGAGGCTGTGACCGATACGTTTATGAAGCCCGATCCGTTTCCGTTGACATGTGTTCCAGCACCGGAACCTGGGTTTCCTGAACCTATTGCCGAAGATGTCAAGTTGATGCTGTGCAGTAAAGAGCCATTGTGGTAAAGTTCTAGAATACCTTGCTCTGCATTACCAAAAGAATCCACTGGATAATTGTTTACTGCATTATCATACGTATCTGCTGTCACATGAAAGTTGACTATGCCTTCTATATTCGAAGAACCATTGTACGTCCCTCTCCTAAAATCGTCTCCCGAGGTTCCTGACTCGTAAGTCCCTGTTACATTAACAGCAGCGTGGGATCCTATAGAAGAAACGTTAGTATAGCCGCTGATGGTGTTGCTGCTGCCAAAAGAGAGTTTGGACGAAACGCCAGCACCAGTAGATGCATTAATTCTGCTTACATCTGGAGCCGGAGATGGTGCTAAAATTTTCAATATTTCATTAAATCTATCTACCGCTGTACCGATTGCTGTTGAGGATACAAAATCTGTAAAAAGGCCATCTGTGTATGTCCCATCTTCTGCGGATCCGATATTTCCGTCTCCACCACCGCCGCCAGTAGATGTTATGGTTATCTGACCAGCAGAGCTAGTAGAAATGGTCACGTTTGAGCCAGCAACAATGTACGGGTTTCCGTTCCTTAATCGAGTCAAGGAGCCAGTCAAGCCAGATGCCAAAAGACTCCCTACAGTTATGTTGTTCGTCGTCGAACTTCCGTTATCAGTAATCTCATCAAGAGTCGAGGCTGTAGAGATGCCTGTTAAATTAGAACCATCACCAAAATAAGCAGAGGCAGAAACGTGGCCGGATGCCGACAAGTTACTGGATACTGTCAAAATGCCCGTAATAGATGCATTTCCGGTGTGACTTCCATCCCACTCTGCTGTTACGCCCGTTAAGTTAGAGCCATCTCCAACAAAAGAAGATGCCGAAACATGCCCGGAGGCAGAAAGGTTATTGGTGACGGAGAGTGCGCCAGCAGTAAGTGTTCCTGTAATAGATGCATTTCCAGTGTGACTTCCGTCCCACTCTGCAGTGACACCTGTTAAACTAGATCCATCGCCAACGAAAGAGGATGCCGAAACGTGACCCGAAGCTGATAAGTTTGTACCCAGCGTAAGGGAGCCATTAATGATAGCACTTCCGGTGAGTGTTCCGTCCCACTCTTTAACGCCAGTGAGGTATTTACCTTCACCATAAAATGCAGATGCCGATATGTTTGC
>MDSZ01019668.1_pt1 | contig 14054 bp, 11 predicted proteins | sample 811201 | NCBI WGS metagenome assembly MDSZ01 (sample SAMN05326647, study PRJNA326480) | marine metagenome | isolation source: seawater | place: Indian Ocean: North | collected 2010
AATATTCGATAAAAATAATGCTATAAATTTTTCTACTGATATTAATGAAAAATATACAATTTGGAGTGGTCTTTTAGGGGGTTTTTTTCTTTCTCTGTCTTATTTTGGTACAGATCAATCTCAAGTATCAAGATATATAAATGCTAAAAATATTGAGGAGAGTAGAATTGGATTAATTTTCAACGCAATTTTAAAAATTCCATTACAGTTTTTTATTTTGCTTATTGGTACGTTATTATTTGTTTTTTATAGTCTATTTCAACCACCAATGAACTTCAATGATAATTTAGTGTCTTTTCAAAAAGAAAAAAACTATGAATTATATGAGATAACAAAAGAAAAAACAGAGACTTTATTTGATGAAAAGAAACTATTAATTACTGACAATATAATCAATCAATCAAGCGAAATAATTAAAAAAAATAGTGAAATTGATATTTTGAGAAAAAATTTTGAGGATGATGCAATAAAGAATGGATTTGATTATGAAAAAGCAGAATCAGATTTTATTTTCTTGCATTTTATATTAAATTATTTGCCCGTAGGTCTTATAGGAATAATAATTGCTTTAATTTTATCAGCAGCTATGAGCTCTACATCAGCTGAAATAAGTGCTTTATCAGCAATTACAACAATTGATATTTATAAAAGATTTTTTGCTAAAGATGAAAACCCACAAAAAGATGTTTTTGTTTCAAAACTTTTTAATTTAGGATGGGGTATAATTGCAATATTATTCTCTTTATTTTTTGCACAAGAAGAAAATCTCATTGAATCAATTAACATAGTTGCTTCTTTGTTATATGGAAATGTTTTAGCTATTTTCCTTGTAGCTTTTTTCTTAAAAAAGATTAAATCAAATAATATTTTTTATGCTGCTATAATTTCACAGATTTTGGTGTTTATTCTTTTTAATATTTTTGAGAATAAGATAAGTTATTTATGGTTTAATTTCATTGGAACTTTCTTAACATCATCAATATCAGTATTATTCTACCTAATTAATAGAAAATCATGAACATTGCAATAGTAGCTCCAAATACAGATACCAACTCATGGGTGAAACAATTTAATTCTTTCTCTAAAGGTACAAATGTATATATATGGCCAAATATTAAAGATTATGATATTATTGATTGTGTGTGTTTATGGAAGCATCCAGAGGGCGTATTAAAAAGGTTTAAAAATTTAAAATTAATTTATTCTATGGGAGCTGGTGTTGATCATATTGTGTATGATAATTCATTACCTAAAAACATTCCTCTATGTAAAATTTCTGATGAAAAGCTTGCTTTTTCTATGTCTAACTATATTATTACTGCAGTCCTATTTTATCATAGAAGATTATTAAAATACATTGATGATAAAAAAAATAAATTATGGGATAATGATACCCATCCAGAAGTACCAGTAAAAATTGGAATTTTAGGTTATGGATCATTAGGTTCCGATGCTGGCATTAAGTTGAATAATTTAGGTTTTGATGTAATTGGTTATTCACTTAATAAAAAAGTATCATCAAAAATTAAAATATATTATGGAAATCAACTAAATGAATTTTTAGGCATGATAAATGTTTTAGTTTGTACGGTTCCTTATACTTCAAAAACTCAAAATTTATTAAACGAAAAACTTTTCAAGAATCTTAACAAGGGCACTTATCTAATTAATGTTTCTAGAGGTAAAGTCCAAAATGAAAATGATATAGTCAAATTTTTAGATAATGGTATTTTATCTGGAGCATTTTTAGATGTATTTGAAGAAGAACCACTTCCTAAATCAAGTCCTTTATGGAATAAAAGAAATGTTCAAATAACCCCCCATAATGCAAGTATAACAAATCAAGAAGCTGCAGTTCCTCAGATTATTGATAATTATAAAAGATTGTTGGATGGTAAGAAATTAATTAATCAAGTGAATATTAAGAATGAATATTAATTTTACATTTCTTTCTTTTTTGATGTTAGTATCATCTTTATTAAAATCTCAATCATTTAATAGTGAGTTTAAACATCAATCGAATCAAATATCATACGTTTTTAATGAGTATAATATTTATTCTAATCTTGATGAATCAATTGTATTTTTCAATAGTAATAATAATCCAGACAATACATCTGGATATTCTGATTTAAATGATATATGGATAAGATTAAAAAAAGAAAATATATGGAGTTATCCTATTAATCTAAATCAAATTAACTCTAATGGGAATGATTTATTGCTTGGAGTTGATGAATCATATATTTATGTGTTAAGACAAAATAAGGTTTTTACATATTCTATTCTTGAACCATATGAAATTATTTCTGAATTAGAAATAATAGGTTTAGATAAAGAATATGATATAATCTCAGGTTCTATAGATTCTAAAAACAATATAATTTTTTTATCAATACAAGGTTACGGTAGTTTCGGAGTAGAAGATATTTACTATTCAAAAAAACTTGAAAATTCATGGAGCAGGTTAGTTAATTGTGGATCAAGCTTAAATTCAAATTATCAAGATATTTCTCCTTATTTGTTAAATAATGACACTTTGTTATTTATTTCAAATCGAAACAACAATGGTTATAAATTATTTTATTCAATAAAAGAAAATCAATCTTTTGAAAATTGGAAAGATCCAAAAATTATAGAAAGGTTTAATTCAAATTCATCAAAACTATCAATATCTAGAAATAGCATAACATCTACATTTTATATATCTGAGTCAACAGATAGCAAAACATATTACGATTTAATGGAATACAAATTATTAGACGCAGAAAATAATATCAGTTTAGAAATTAATATATCTCCTGATATTAATAGTGGTCTTGCAAGATTGTCATCAGGTAATGTTAATACTACTAAAATTTTAAATTCATCAAATATTCTATTTAAATTAGAGAATAAGGGTAACTATCAACTTAAAATTATAAGTGATTCTTTTTTTGTACTAGATACAATTTTGAATTTAGAAAATTCATCCTTAGTTAATTTAAATCTTATAGAGATAAAGAAAGGAAGCAGAAAAACATTGTCACAAATTAATTTCAAAAGATCTTCTACAGAATTAACTGAAAAATCAATTCAATACTTAGAAAATTTATTACACATATTTAAAGAAAGTAATATTAAGGTAATTATAGAAGGTCATACAGATAATTCTGGTGATTATAAATTAAATGTAAAGCTCTCAAAAGAGAGAGCTAATACAATAAAAAATTATTTACTAGAGAAGGGAATTGGAAGAAATAAAATTAAAACTAAAGGTTATGGTCCTTCAAAGCCTAGATATAGTAATTCTTCTGAAACAGGAAGACAAAAAAATAGGAGAGTAGAAATTATTATTGATAATTAATAATGTGACTCTATATAATCTTTTTCTTGAATAATATTCTCTAAGTTTTTTGAGATATTATTCCAAATAGAAATTTTATCTAAAGGATGTCTAGTAGGTTTAATCAATGGTATGTTGCCATCTGAAACAAAATCATTTTGTTTTTTCATCCATTCTCTTAGAACATATTCTAAATGATTTTTTATTTCATTGTATTTATTTTGATTTATTAAATTCTTTTTTTCATGAGGGTCATTTATTAAATCATATAATTCCATATATGGAATACCTGGATGAGACAATGCGCCTCTTTCAATAAATATGTTTTTAGATTTATTATTTGTTAAATTATTCTTGTAAACCTCAAAGGAATTAAAATTTATTATAAGCTTATATTTATTGTTTCTTACAGACCTTGAAGGAAAAACCATTGGATTTCTAACATTTTGTTTAGTAGACATACCAAATATATAGTTGTTAATACTTCTCTTTTTGTTTTTTAAAACATTAAGAAAACTTTTTCCATCTAAGTTTTGAGGAATTTTAGCTCCCGCTATATCTAATATTGTTGGCATAATATCTACAATATTTATTAATGCATCAGATCTAATGTTTGCTTTTATTTCTCTAGGCCATCTTATAATTAATGGTATTCTAAGTCCGTTCTCTCTAATTCCCCATTTACCTGAAATTCCATGGTCAGATATATAAAAGAAAGCTGTATTGTCATTAGTCGAATCAACAGTGTTAATAATTTCATTTAATTGATCATTATCTATTTTGACATTAGAATAATATCCAGTTTTTGTATTTTTTATTGAATCTTCAAATGGCAATTTATAGATGTCATCAATAGTATATTCACCATTATTAATATATGGCTCATGAGGAAATGTTGATGCTATAAAAAGACAATATGGTTTTTTAGAATCTCTTATTAATTTTTTTAATTTATTGATTTGAAAATATCTTCGATTTTTTAAAGGAAAATAATGTGTCCAATCAAAAACATTATCAGGTTTAACATGACTTTTTCCAGCTAAATAAACATCATAACCTGCTTCTTTAAGGTATTTGGTTATACTAAATATAGAAGGTTTTACTGGTAAGTGGTTTGCGTAACTGCCATTTTTTATGGGATTTAATCCAGTTAAAAGTTGAGATCTACTAGGTGAACAAATTGCCTGTGATGTATATGCATTATTGAATGTTATTCCTTCTACTGCTAGTCTAGAAACAGCCGAAGATTCTATAAAATTATTTCCATAAATATTATAATCTAGATAATCCTGATCATCTGAAATATAAAATATAAAATTTGGTCTCTCTTTATTAAGACTAAAGTATTTACATGAAGAAGTTAAAATTAATAATAGAAAGTAAAATAAAATTCTCATGATTTCTTGTAGTATAATTTTTTATAGTGTGATATCTAGTCTAACAAATAGGCTAAAATATGTGTTTTTTTGATATATATGAATCGGTTCAATACCCGAGAGCTAAATTATCTCCTCTTTTATCAGCACCACCTTCTAGTGTTTTATCTTCATTAATAAGTATGCAATCCATTCTTCCTATAGAATTTCTTTCAGTTATTTTATGACCTAAATCATTTAATTTTTTTGATGATTTATAAGATAAAGTATTTTTTTCAACAATTAATGCATCAGGTAACCATTGATGATGAAATCGTTTTGCGTCAACTGCTTCTTGCATTCCCATTTTGAAATCAATTACGTTTAAAATTGTTTGAAAAACAGATGTTATAATTGTTGAACCTCCAGGTGTTCCAACAACCATAAATAGATTGTTGTCTTTTTCAACAATAGTAGGTGTCATTGATGATAACATTCTTTTGTTTGGTTCAATTGCATTTGCTTCACCACCTACTAAACCAAACATATTTGGAAAACCTGGTTTTATACTAAAATCATCCATTTCATTATTTAATAAAAATCCAGCACCATCCACAACTACTTTTGAACCAAAAGATGAATTTATTGTTGTTGTAATTGCTACTGCATTTCCTTCTTTATCTACAATAGAAAAATGTGTGGTTTCTTCAGATTCATTAATTATTATATTCCCACTTTTAATTTCTGAAGAAGGTGTTTTTCTATTATTCTTTATTTTACGAAACTTTTCATTAAGATAATTTTTGTCTAACAGTGAAGATTTTGGAACATCATAATAATCAATATCTCCTAAATAGGAAGCTCTATCAGCATAAACTCTACTTTCAATTTCAGATAATAAATTAACATATTCGGAAGTATTATGCCCATAATTAATGGTTTTATGTTGATCTGCACCATGAAGTAGTTGTAATAAAGCAATGCCACCACTAGATGGCGGTCCCATAGAAATTATTTTATGTCCTTTATAATTACCAATAATAGGTTCTCTCCATATAGAAGAATAATTTTGTAAGTCTTTATGATTTATTATACCATTTCCACTATCCATCTCTTTAACAATTAAATCAGCAGTTTTTCCTGAATAAAACCCATGTCTTTTATTATCTCTAATTCTAATTAAAGTTTTAGCAAGATCTTTTTGAATTAATATATCTCCCTCTTTCCACTTTGTTTCTTTAACAAAAGGAATTGGATTATCATTAACTTTTTCAAAAGACTCTTTAACATTATTTAATCCAATTGATTGTTTTTTTGTTATTTTAAATCCATTGTCAGCGTAGTGTATTGATGGTGAAAGTAATTCTTTCCACCTTTTTGTTGAGAACTTTTCATAAAGTTTTAACATCCCGTCAACAGATCCAGGAACTCCAGATGCTAAATGACCAAGCCTACTATTATTATTGTTAACAATTAATTCTTCTCCAGATTTTGTTAAATACATATCTCTTGATGACATACTAGGTGCTTTTTCTCTAAAATCAAGTGTTCCGTTCTCTCCATTTGAAAGCCTATAAACAACAAAACCTCCACCACCTAAATTACCTGCTTGAGGATATACAACTGCTAATGCAAAATGCACAGCTATTGCTGCATCAAAAGCATTTCCTCCATTTTTTAAGACATCTAATCCTATTTGTGAAGCTATAGGATGAGCTGATGATACCATTCCATTATAATAGGGTATATCATTTTTACATGAAGATGATAAAATGAATGTAAATAACAAAATATGAAAAATTGATTTTTTGAATATATATTGCATGCTTATTTAATTATATGTGCGGAATAGTTGCAATTTACAATAATCAATTAAAATTTGATAAAGATATCAGATCAAAGTCTCTTTCAATGTCTAAAAAGGTAAGGCATAGGGGGCCTGATTGGTCAGGAATATATTCTTCAGAAAATGCTATTTTAGCCCATGAAAGACTTTCAATAGTTGATATTAAATCTGGAAGACAGCCAATATTTTCAAATGATAAAAAGCTTGTTTTAACTGTAAATGGAGAAATTTATAATCATCAGTATTTTAGAGATTCAGAAACTATTAACTATAAATTTCAGACAAATTCTGACTGTGAAGTAATTATTCCTTTATATAAAAATCACGGTGCTAAGATGTTAAATATGATTAATGGAATATTTGCTTTTTTCTTATATGACAGTAATAATAATTCTTTTTTTGTTGCTAGAGATCCAATAGGTGTTATTCCTTTATACATGGGTAAAGATTCTAATGGCACAATTTATTTTTCTTCTGAGATGAAATGTCTAGTTGGCAATTGTAAAGAAATAAAAGAATTTCCTCCTGGTCATTTTATGACTAATAAAAATCAAAATCCTAAAAAATATTATTCTAAAAATTGGATGGAATATGAAAAAGTTAAAAATTATTCATCAACAAATAAATTAAGAAATAGTTTGGAGGATGCAGTTAAAAGACAATTAATGTCTGATGTTCCATTTGGTGTATTACTTTCTGGAGGTCTTGACTCTTCTATTATTTCATCAATTGTTAAAAAATTTTCTAAAAAAAGAATAGAGAGTGATGGAAAAAATGAGGCATGGTGGCCTCAAATACATTCTTTTGCAGTGGGATTAAAAGGTTCCCCAGATCTAAAAGCATCTAAAAAAGTTTCAGAATACTTAGGGACAATTCATCATGAAATACATTTTACAATACAAGAAGCATTAGACTCATTGGAAGATGTGATATATTATTTAGAGACATATGATGTAACTACTATCAGAGCATCTACACCAATGTACTTAATGGCTAGATATATTAAATCAATGGGTATAAAAATGGTTTTGTCTGGAGAAGGTGCTGATGAAATATTTGGAGGTTATTTATATTTTCATAAAGCTCCAAACTCTAAAGAATTTCATAAAGAAACTATTAGAAAGCTAAATAAACTTCATCTATATGATTGTTTAAGAGCAAATAAATCATTAGCTGCTTGGGGAGTAGAAGGTAGAGTGCCTTTTTTAGATAAAGATTTTCTTGATTTCTCAATGAATATTAATCCACATTTAAAAATGATTACTAATGATAAAATAGAAAAAAACATACTTAGAGAATCATTTCAGGATTATTTACCTGACGAAATATTATGGAGACAAAAAGAACAATTTTCTGATGGGGTAGGATATGATTGGATAGATTCATTAAAAGAATTTGCCGATGAATCTGTCACAAATGATGATTATTTAAATAGGAATAAATTATTTCCAATTAATACACCTAAATCAAAAGAAGAGTTTTTATTCAGAAGAATTTTTGAAAAACATTTTCCTGGTGAAGATTGTGCTTTATGTGTTCCTTCTGTAAAATCAGTAGCTTGTAGTTCTGAAGAAGCCTTAAAATGGGATCAATCTTTTACAAAAATCAATGATCCTTCTGGTAGATCTGTAAAAAAAGTTCATAAGGATTCTTACTAAACCTTATCTAAAGATTGTTTTATATCTTCAATAAGATCATCAGGGTCTTCAATACCTATTGATAACCTAACTAAAGATTCAGTCATTCCGATTTTGTTTTTAGTTTTGATACTCACATCTGCGTGTGTCATTGAATAAGGATGGCAAGCAAGGCTTTCGGTTCCACCTAAACTTACTGCAAGTTTTACTAGCTTTAAATTATCAAGAAATTTAAATGCTTCTTTTTCACCTCCTTTTAAATCAATCGATATCATGCCACCACTACTAGAATATTGTTTTTTATAAATTTTATATTCTTCAGTTTCTTTTTCTATTAAACTTAGATAATGTACTTTATCTATTTTTGGATGTTTAAATAACATTTCAGCAATTTTTTTTGCATTTTCAGCGCTCTTTTCCATTCTTATTTTTAGTGTTTCTAAACTTCTTGTAATTAGCCAGCATGTAAAAGGAGAAGCCATATTACCCATAAAGACTCTCATTCCTTTTAATCTATTTATAATTTCTGATGAACCAGATGCTGCTCCAGCAACTAAATCACTATGTCCACCTATATATTTAGTAGCCGAGTAAAGAACAACATCAGCACCATGATCAATAGGTTGTGAAAATACAGGTCCCATAAATGTATTATCAATTGCTAGAAAAACTTTATTTTGTTTACTAGAAAAATAATTTGCAATTTTTTTAGATTTATCTATATCAACAATACTATTTGTTGGGTTAGCAGGACTTTCTATATAAACAAGACTGACTTCTAGGTTTGGAAACTTTTCTTCTTTTTGTTCTATAATATTTTCAATTGAATCAAATGAATTGAAATACATTGACTTTATATTATATTTTGGTAAAACATGTTCAATGAAATGATCAGTTCCACCATATAATGGTGATGAATGAAGAATTAATGAATTTGGTCTTGTTAATTCAAGAATTGTAGTAGTAATAGCTGCCATTCCACTTTGAAATAATGCACATGCTTCAGCATTATCCCATAATTTTAATCTATCTTCAGCTATTTCAAGATTAGGGTTATTTATTCTTGAATATGCAAGAGACATAGATTCTCCTATGTTTTTTTCTCTAAGACCGTATGCAATATGAAAATGAGATTTACCTTCTTCAGCATTTTTAAAAACAAATGTACTTGTTTGAAATATTGGGACTTTTGCTGAACCTTCAGATAAATGAGGGTCATATGATGCTCCCATCATTTCACTCTCAGGCTTATTCGATTTATTCATTATTTATTGTATCAAGTTTTATATCTAATTGTTCTTCAAAAGATTCAATAGTTGATGTTTTAAACTTGTTAAGTTGTTTTTTTAAATCTTTTTTAAAATTTTTTATAAACTCATCACTAGATAATCTTTTTAAATTTTTATTTATTTCATCAATTTTTTTATCAACTATTTTTAACTCTAAATCTTTTATTTTTAAAATTTCATCAACTGATTTTTTTAGTTCTGAAATTTTATCATATTCATCTTTTAATTTCGTTTTATATTCATTTTCAAGTTGATCAAGGTAATTTTTATTTTCTTTTAATAACTTGTCAACAGAACTTGAAAAATCTTTTTCGAACTCCTTGTTCATATTCTCAATTTCTTTTAATAATAAATCTATTTTATCTTCTAATATTTCATCTTTAGCATCAATTAAAACATCTTTTAAATTTTCTTCTTGGGAAATGTTTTTTGCCTTATTTAATAATGATTTCTGCTTTTTGTTGTTACTCTCCTGAGAATATGTTAGAAAGGGTAAAACAATAATTATTGATAGTAAAAATATTCTTTTCATATAAAATGCAATATAAAGTTTATTCATCTAATTATTTTAATATTTTATTTTAGAATTTCATTATTTATTTCTTCTATCATTTTAATTAAGTTTAGTTCTTTATCATATTCAACATTAATTATAAATTTTTTGTTTTCAAGAATATATTTATAGATAAAATGATCTGTTAATGGAGTAGGTAATTTTTTAATGTCTTTATAACTTATCCATTCCAATTTTCCTTCATTAGATAATGGTGGGTTAATAAAATTAATTTCTGAATGAAAGATATAAGAAATCCAGTTATAATCAATAGGTGATGTTTCTGTAAGTATACCTGAAAAAATAGGTTTTTTTATAATAATTCCTGTCTCTTCTAATGTCTCTCTTTTTACTCCATGAATGGGTGATTCATATGGTTTTAATTTTCCGCCAACAGGGACATATTTGTTTTTATTTGGATTATTAAATCTTTTTAACAATAGAAATCGATCTTTGAATTTTAATATACAAAGTGTAGCTATTTTTTTATATCCTTCCATCATCACTTAAAATATTTTATTCAAATTTCATTAAACATAAGAAAACATTTCACATTAACATATTGATTTATTAATTTAATGATATAAATCATAATACTTGGGGCTTTTATTTCTCTACGGTTTTTTAACTATTCTTCTTTCTTTTTTATGTTCTATATTAGAAGCTGTATTGCTTAGTATAAATCCTACTTTTATTAAAATAAAAATAAAAGATGGTCTAAAGTATGCCAAAGACTTACAAAAACTTAAAAATTCAATTGATGAGCCATTAGTTATAATATTAACTTTAAATACAATAGCTCACACTGTAGGTGCAATAATGGTTGGTGTTCAAGCAAAAATTACATATTCTAACTTAAATATTAACAATAGTTATTCTCTCCTTGGTTTAGAAATTACTGAAGAATCTTTAATTGGTTTTGTTTCTGCTGTAATGACAATTTTAGTGTTAATTCTATCTGAAATAATACCAAAAACAATTGGCGCAAGGTATTGGGATAAACTTGCAAAAGTTACTACTATAATACTAATGTATATTATACCATTTTTTAAATATTCTGGAATACTTTGGTTGCTAAAGTTTTTTAGTAATGTAGCGGGCACTTCAGAAAGAAAATCAATCTTTAAAAGAGAGGATATTTCAACTTTAGCTGAAATTGCGGAAGAACAGGGTGTTATTAAAGAAAAAGATTCAGATTTTATTAAGAATATTGTTAAACTTCAAAATGTGGAGTTGAGAGAAATTATGACTCCTTCTTCTGTTATAAAGTCTGCTGATATGAATTCGTCTATTCAAGACTTTTATTCAAATAATAAAAAATTACCTTTTTCAAGAATTCCAATATATTCAGAAAACAAGGAGGATATAGATTATTATGTATTAAAAGATACTATTCTTGAAAATATTATTCAAAAAAATGGTAAAAAGAAATTAAGTGATATAAAAAGACCAATCATAAAAATTGGTTATGAATCTAAGATTCCAGTTTTATTTGACAAGCTTCTTAAAAAGCGAGAACATATATCTCTTGTTATTGATGAATTTGGAGCTATTAGAGGAATAGTTACTTTAGAAGACATAATAGAAACTCTTCTTGGTCTCGAAATTGTTGATGAAACTGATACAGTTGTTGATTTACAAGTTTTAGCAAAAAAAAGGAGAAAAAAGTATTTAAAAGATATAGATTAATTTTTTTTGAATTCAATTTTATCTTTTGATTGAATCCAAATTTTTCCTCTTCCACTTACTTTTAACAATTCACTCTCATTTGTAAGTATTGCCTTCATTACTTCAGTTATAGATTCAACATTTAAATTTTCATCATATGCAATCATAGAATCAACATTAACATATATTTCTTTATCTGAATTAATTTTTTTTTCTATAATCTTACCATATGATTTTAGAAATAGTTCACCTGATCCTTCTGCCTTTAAAAATAGATCTTTATCAAATCCTGAAGGAATAATTTTAATGTCGTTAGTTCTAGCAAAATGGTTTGATGGATTAAATAAAATAGAATTGTTATTGTTAATTTTTAAATTAAAAATTTCTGATGTGTCTTTTGTAGAAAAAGTCATTTTTAAATTTTCTTTGGCTGTATATATATTATAAGATAGACTTTTTCCTCCCAGTAGAGCAAGTAAATTTTTATATCCTTTTGCTTCAATTTTATTTTCAATTTTATATTCACCTTCAGAATAAATTAATGATTCTTTTTCTATAATTATTTTTTCATTTTTAGAAAAATAAATTATTAAGTATGCATTTGGAGAATCAGTAATTTCAAATTTCATTTGATTAATATTTAATTGTAATAGTAAAATGAAGCTTTAAAATAAATTATTTTACCTTTAATATCATAAAGATTTAATAAAACATGAGACAGATTATTTTCTATTTCATATTTATATGTTCAATGTCTTGTAATAAAATTGTTGAACAGAAAGATGAGTTGATAACCATATCAGTTACAGATTATAAAGATAAAATCAAAGGTTTCTGGCTTGGACAGTGTATTGCAAATATGACTGGTCTTGTTACAGAAATGGATAAAATAGGGGATATTGGAGATATTAAAACCGGTAAGTTTTATACCTCTCAGGATTGGGGTAAGTTTGATGAGCCAAGTATATTTTCTCCTGACAAACCAAGTGAATTATCTAATACAATTGATTTTGTTTTTGAGCAGGAGGGAGTGTGGCCAGCTGATGATGATACAGATTTAGAATATATGTATCTTGATTTGTTATTAAAAAATAAAACTTCAATTCTTTCACCATCTCAAATTAGAGATGGGTGGATTAAACATATAAAAGCTGAAGAAGAAAATTTTCTATGGGTATCTAATCAAAAAGCTTTTGATTTAATGAATGAAGGTTATTTACCTCCTCAAACTAGTGAACCTAAACTTAATGAACATTATGACATGATAGATGCTCAGTTAACCACTGAGATTTTTGGAATTTTAGCTCCTGGAAGACCTGATGTTGCATTAGATATGGCAGAGTTACCTATATTGACTACCGCCAGGTATAATGCTAAATGGATATCTGACTTTTACGTTTCAATGCACTCACTTGCAACTACTCTTGATCCAAATAAAGATATTAAAGAAAATATATTATCTATTGCTGATAAATCCAGGTATTTACTTCCTGACTCTTCTTACTCATTAAAAATGTATGAATTTGTTAAGAGTCAGTATGAATCCGGAATAACCTGGGAAGAGGCGAGAGATAATATATACGAGAGGTACCAAGTAAAATCTGAGGATGGATATGATATTACCTCAAAAAATCTTTACTGTAACGGGTGCTTTGCAGCTGGAATTAATTTTGCAGCAAGCCTAATCAGTCTATTTTGGGGTGAGGGTAATATAAAAGAAACCATAAAAATAGGTACTCTAGCTGGTTGGGATTCTGATAATCCAACTTCAACATGGGGTGGACTAATTGGGTTTATTATTGGCAAAGATGCTATAGAAAAGGAATTTGATAGAAATTTTTCAGAGAAGTATTTTATTCACAGAACAAGACAAAATTTTGATAGAGATATTGATGATTTTGATAATATGGCTGATAATACCATTGAGATAATTAACAGGGTAGTTGAAAATGAAATTAATGGTAGATATGATAAAGAGAACCAAATATGGTATATACAAAAAAAGCCACCTTACCATAGGTGACTTTATGACCCTCTATGATTTGCACCATAGAGATAGGTGAACTCAAATTTAATCAAGAAATAATTAAAAACACTTTATCTAATTATTTTAAAACTCACTTGCCAATACATAAATTAATCTAAAACAGGAACTCCGTTTGAAATTGTAGAAATAGAGGCTACACCATATATATCTTTTTTGTAAACATCTGTATTTTCATCTCCTTCAAAACCTTTCCAAAGATCAGACTGAAAATAATTTTCAATTGCATCTCTGCTAGTGAAATAATAAACACCGCCATATACTTTATCTTCAGTTTTATTAATCATAGTTTTACCTATCATTCCAGGAAAATTCTCATTATTAAAAACAGGTGCAA
>MDSZ01182859.1_pt1 | contig 14052 bp, 11 predicted proteins | sample 811201 | NCBI WGS metagenome assembly MDSZ01 (sample SAMN05326647, study PRJNA326480) | marine metagenome | isolation source: seawater | place: Indian Ocean: North | collected 2010
CCGGCATCATCATTATTTAAAAATGAATACTCAGTACCAATATCTGATATATCTATCCAATCATATGACAAGCTAGATTCATTATCTGAATCTGCCCAAAAAGTTCCATTATAATTAGGTCCTCCTACAGGTGTTTCAAATGGTGAGATTCCTACAGAAAAATTTAAAATTGATCCTGGTTGACCAACGTTAACAATAGTTATATTATCTTGTATAACTTCATTCTGGTATAGCTCAAAACTCATTTCATTTGGTAAAAACTCTAATTCTGCTAATGGACCACTTATTGGACATTCTACATTATGTAATTCAAAAGCATCACATATACTAACATAATATGGCGTACCATTGTCAATTGAGCCATCATTATCATCAACTATTAAAATCTCCGTTAAAAAATCTGGGACATTATTTGGACGGGCAGTTTGTGCAAAATAAAATAAATCATCTGCACGCTCAACACCCTCTTCATAACCTAAAATTGCAATAAGATTTTCTCTTGTTTTCCACATTGAACCCATTGTTACTTCACCTAAGCAATGTACACTTCCACCACATTCATTTGCAGGATATTGCCTTGTATTTTCTCCATCACGCAAACAACTTCCATCACCAAAAAAACCTAAACCTAAACAAGGTGAGTTAGTTAATGTCATAGCCCAATAATCAGCACATCCTTCTCCCATACCAGAATCAAATGGAGAAGAATATGGACTATAAATAAATTGCTGTAAACCATGCCCATACTCATGATATACTACATCAGCCATTTCTCCTGTTGCTGGACATCCTCCTCCAGCTGAGTACATATTTATACTGTTACCATCCCAATATGCATTACAATTGTCATTAATATTTACATTTGCTGGCATTTGATAGTCTGCCCCAGTAAATGATGGATCTAATGCTTTTTGCCAATCATGAATTAAATTTGCATGATAATACGTATCTCTTTCGCTTGGAATAGAATTAACATTAGTAAATACAAAATCTTCTGTAGTTCCAGGACTTACAGTTCTCGTTATAACAGCATCATTACCACTGGAATTATTAGTATTTATATAAGAACCCTGCAATCTTACATTTGCTGTTCTATTAGAATTTCCTATTTCTATTGAATAATACCCATCTTCATCAGTGTATGTAGAGCCAACTCCTGAAATTTGAACTTCAACATGTTCTAAAGGTCTATTTGATTCTGTTCCATATGGTTGGTCTTTAACTCCACCAGTAACATATCCAGATACAACTGCAGTTTGTACTAAATCAAATTTATGTAAAATTTCCCCAGAATTTGCATCAACAAAAACTTTCCATCTATGAACTGGTAATTCATTTTTATGGGGATTAACTTCATTAACATATAATTCTACTAACCAAGTCAAGTGATATGTAGATTTTTTTGATTGATTAACCCAAATATATTGCTCAGATTCTTCAATCATATAATCACCTTTTAACTCACTATATCCAACATGATTTTTAGCTAATTCTGTAGCATTTATCATAGATATTGTAGGATTTGTATTTATATTAATATCATTAAATGAATCATTTCCCAATAATACTAAGTCTCCATTTAATCTATATCTAAAATCAATTCTTGCATTCCAAACAGGTATCCCTTGATAATTTTGATTAAAAATTAAATATCTAATATTACCTTTCATATCATTAACCCATAACTCTAAATCATTATTTTTTACATTAAATAAAAAATTATTATTATCAATGAAACTTCTTGCTTTAAATTCAGAAACATTAGGGTCTTGTGCATTGAAATTGTAGGGAATGTAATTACCAAAAATTCTATGTGGTGTTCCATTATCATTCCATTTATAATACCAATTCTTATTGGTTAGTTGATTAAATTGTTTTTCAACATTATAAATTTTAGCTTCATTACTTAATTTTGAAAATCCTAACGTAATTAAAAATATAAAATATAAATTTACTTTCATTTTTTTCTCCTTAAACTCATATTATCATTGAAACTAATAAAACTATATCAAAAATATCAATCCCTATATCCTGATTTAAATCCATACAGGAATTTTCGTCAATTGAACAATATGATAATATACAATTTACAATTAATATTACATCTTGTATATTAATATTTGTATCACTATTAAAATCACCTGGGATACTACATAAACCATCATATAAACTTGCAGCATATACAGCATTATATAAATTCAAACGACCTCCTGATACTGTTATAGTATCCATGGATGTAAGATAATCAACTGTATTTAATATTATATTTTTTATGATGATTGAAGTTTCTGAAGGATTATTTATGTATTCTCCCTTAAGAATATTAGATGCTGCTGCATGAACCATACCAACAGTACCTGAAACTATTGGAGTAGAATAAGATGTACCGGTTAAAGAACAAGAAATTAAATTATTTGGTCTTGTAGAGCATACACTTGTACCTGGTGCACCCAGATCAATTGATGTTAGTCCATACGCAGCACTAATGAATTTTGCATCATTTCTATCAGTATTAGTTACTGAAATAATATAATCACTACTACATCCAGTTGGGACATCTCCAAATTCATCTACATTAGCATTTATATTCATAGTTGCAGCAATACTTAAAATACCTGCTTCACCTAAAGTATTATACATATCATTCCATACTGGATATGAGCCATCATTACAATTTGCATAATTAATACCAAAACTAGAATTAATTGCTACTACATTGGCTCCTAAAACACCGTCAGTATCATTCCATAATAATTTATTATCTAAAGCATAACTATATGCTGAAATTACTGTTGAAGTTGAACTTGATGAACCAGCAATTGGCATTAAACTTATATCCCAATTTACTCCAACAACATCTAAATTATTATTTCCTTTAGCACCAATCATACCTAAGACTTTAGTACCATGTGATGTTAAAGGAATATCTCCATCATTTTCATATGCATCCCAACCATTAACATCATCAATATATCCATTTTCATCATCATCGATTCCATTACCAGGGATCTCATTTAAATTTACCCATATATTATCAACTAAATCTTGATGAGTCAAATCAAATCCACTATCCACTATACCAATTACAATATCATCATCACTATTTCCAGTTAAAATATCCCATGCTTCAGGGGCATCTATATCAGCATCAATTGATCCCGCATTTTGACCTGTATTATGTAAATGCCACATATTTTCAAACTCTGTATCATTAGGAATTAATCTTTCAGTAATTTTATGATCTTTTTGTGCATAAATAATAAAAGGGAAAAACTCTAATTTTTGAATAGCATCATCAATATTTAAATAAATAGATAAATCATATGAAACTAACCATATATTTAAATGATTAGATAATTTTTTATCCAAATTAAAACTAATTTGCATTAGCTGATTATTTATATCATCAAAAGAATAGTTTTTTTCAATTTTTACAATAATTTTTTCATTAACATATTCTATAGATTTACTAAATGAAAAACTATTAATTAAAATAAATGAGATTAGAATAAATTTTTTATACATTTTCGGTAAAATATTTTAATGAAATAATATATAAATATTAATTTTATTTATGATATATAAATATTATACAAGATGTAACTAAAATATTTAGTTAGATGAATTTTCCAAATATAAAGATAATGAATCAAATAAAATAGGATCTAACATTTTTAAAATATTTAGTTCTTTTTTCATTGATCTTCTCTTGTCTAAGTGAAAATAGCACAACCCTAATCCATAATGACTTTGCGGATCATCTGGATTAATTTTTAAAGCTTTTCTATATGATTTTGCAGAATCTTCATAATTATAAAGATTGAAATGACATTGTCCAATTAAAGCATGAATACGATAATTTTGAGAATTAATACTTAATGATTTTTCAAATGAACCAATAGCACTAACATAATCATCAATTTTCATAAATGATTTTCCAATAAGAAAATACACCATTGGATCTTGAGTGTTTTCTAAAGCATATTGAATAAAATTTTCTATAGCATAATTATATAATTCTAACTCATAATATGCTATACCTTTTTGATAACTAACTTCTTTATTATTTGTTGCAAAACTTGATACAGATTCTAATGCTATCAATGCTTGCATATACGAACCTATGCTTCCATATGAGATTGCTAACTTATAAATTGCATCAACATTATTACTACCACATTTAATAGCTTCATTTATATAATATATTGCTGAATTGTAATTTTTTAAATCAAAGGCAATAAACCCAAGATTATTATATATTTCTATATCTTCATCATCATACTCTAATATTTTTTCATAATAATAAAAAGCTTCTTCATTATTACCTATACTCCAAAATGAGTCTGCTAACTTTTTATAATATTCTAAATTATCTGGATACAAATTAATTAATCGTTTATAAGTATCAATTGACTCTTGGAACCTCATTTCTTTCATAAATATCTCTCCCAAGGCAATTAACACATCAGTAGAATCTGGATTGAAAATTATATATTCTCTTAATGGTTCCATAGATTCATAATAATTTTCACTTTTATATAATAACATCCCAAGTCTATAATTAATATCAAAAATATCAGTCGAATGCTTTTTAGCTAACTTATAAAATTTGATAGATTTTTCAATATTTAAAATATTCTCGTAAATTAAACCTAAATTATAATATGCATATCCAAAATCAGGTTTTAATTTAACTGTTCTATTAAATGCATCCATTGCTTGTACCATACGATTAGTATTTTTATAAGCAACCCCTAAATTATAATATATATCTGGATTATCTGGGTTCAGCATTAAAGCTTGGGTTAAATGAGGTATAGCTTTATCATAATTTTCTAGTATAATATTTATTTTCCCTAAATAATAAAAAGATTCATAATGATAAGGATCCATTGATAAAATATTATTATATCCAGCAATAGCACTATTAAAATTATTCAAATTATATAATGAATAAGCAACACCATTACGAGCTATTATATTATTTTTATCTTTCCATACTACTTCTTGATATTTTTCTAATGAATTTAACCAATCATCTTTTTTTTCATAATAATTAGCTAACATTAAAAAACTAAGATTATCCATATTATTTTTTTCATTATATCTTTTCATATAAAAAAGAGATGAATCAATATTTCCCAATTGATTATAACATAATGATAGAAAAAAATTATTAGCTATATTTAAACTATCTAATTTCTGATTTAAAGTTAATGCATTAATTAATTCATTTAATGACTGCTCTTCAATATAATAAAAATCTAAAAAATATTCAGAATCTAATATTGTTGATTCTAAAGATAACGCATTGGAAAAACTATTAATTGCTTCACTGTATAAACCATTTTTTATATATGAAAAAGTTAATTCCATCAATTCTAATGATTGTTCAGATGAATTATTATTATTAATAAACCATTTTGTGGAATCTGCATTTAAACTATCTATATTGGAAAAAGGAATCCATAATGTTGAATCCCAAATAACCGACAATGAATCATAATACAAATATTCATTTGTACTATTTAATATATCTATTTGATTAGATATTTTTTGAAGTTTGTTAAAATCTCCTGTTAATGAATATACATTAGATAACTTTTTTAATGATTGAACTAAACTATTTCTAGAATTTGTAAAATGTTCATTATATAAATTTTCTGATAAGGAGAAGTATTTTTGGGCTGAATCTAATTTTTCTTCATATAAAAATATTTCTCCAAGCGTTTGATAAATATTGGCTTTTTCTATGCTATTTTGAAAATCTTGAGAAATTAATTGATTATAATAATCTAATTTGGTTTTAGTTGAATCTTCAATTGATAAAAAATTTTGAGATATAACTATATTTATACATATTATTAAAATAAACTTCATATGAATTAGCTTTATTAATTATAATTACTCAATTGATAAAGGTTTCTATAAATTTTTTACTACATCTCTTATCGCCTCAGCAAGATCATCAATTTGCCATGACTCAATTGTTAATGCTGGTGCAATTCTTACTGTTGAATGATGAGTTTCTTTAGCATATACACCCTTATTCATTAATTCCATTGAAACAATATGGCCATCTAATTTTTTCTCATTATGCATTTCAAATGCTGTTAATAAACCTTTACCTCTAATTTCTTTAATCTTATCAGGGAATTCACTTTTCAAGTCATCAAAATGTTGTAATAATTGAGAACCTCTAATTCGTGCATTTTCAGCTAATTTTTGTTCTACAAGAACTTTAATTGCATAAACTGCAACTACTGATGCCAGTGGATAACCTCCAAAAGTTGATCCTTCAGACCCTGAAGTTAATGTCCCAATTACATCATCACGTCCTGCAACAAATGATACAGGCAAAATTCCCCCACCAGCAGCCTTACCACAACCCATTAAATCTGGCTTTACTCCATATAACTGATGTGCAAAATTTTCACCAGTTCTACCAAATCCTGTTTGTACCTCATCCATAGCAAGTAAAATATTATATTGGTCGCACAAAGCTCGCACTTCTTTCCAATAATTTTCATCTGGTACAATAACGCCAGCTTCACCTTGAATAGGTTCGACTGAATATGCTGCAATTAATTCACCTTTTTCTTCAAATTTTTGTTTCAAAGCTTCTATATTATTAAATGGAACTAATTCAATACCTGGAACAAAGGGACCAAAATCTTTTCTCGCATCAGGGTCATCAGACATTGAAATAGCAGAAACAGATCGTCCATGGAAATTACCAGTTGCCCCTAGAATAATTGCTTTATTTTGTGGAATTTTTTTTACTTGATATCCCCAACGCCTACATAATTTAAAAGTCAACTCCCAAGATTCAACACCAGCAACTTTAGGTACAACTCTATCCATACCTGTTAATGAAGTAACTGCTAATAAAAAAGCACTCATATATTTATGTCTAATTGATCTTGGTACAGTTGGTAATTTTTCTTTGGTTAGATGTTCAACAACCGCATCAACTATTGTTTTATTTAGCTGTCCTTGATTTACAGCAGAATAGCAACACAAACCATCTAAAATTTCTTCTTCTATATATGAACTAATATCGTTTTTATTGGGTTTTCTACATATAAGCGTAGAAGAATCTTGAACATGTGATACTATTACATCTTTTAAAGGTGAATAATTTTGACCACCTTTTGACTTTTCTATATCCTCATGTTCCTTAGGTGTTAAATCACCAATTCTAATTCCATTAATTGTTAAATCATCACCATATCCATGAACATTTAAACTCATAAAACCCCTTTTAATTATTTTTATTTAATAAAAATTTACACTAATTCATATTCAATATTTAATAAACAAATTTTTGAATATGAATTTACTTATTTTTCTAATAATAAACTGATTGCTGTAGATAATTTTAAAATTGTTTTAGAATTTTTTTCAAATCTATCACACATCATATCCACAATATTTTTCATTAATTTATAACCTAACCCTGTGTTATTATTACAAACCATAAAAAAATCTTTAGCTTCTAAAATTCCTATTATTGCTTTACTTGTAGTTTGAATATTAGCTGTTCTTTCCTTACCTTCACCCAAAAAAACTTCTCCAAAAACTGGATAATCTTCAGCTGAAGCTTTATACACCTCTTTAACACTATCATCATTTTGCAATAATTTACTTTGCAAAGTTAATGGCATTGAAACACTACATTTACCTTCTAATAAAAATATCAATCTATCTTCAATATTGCCTTCTTTTGCTATTATAGTATTAGAATTAACATTGCTAATTTTGATGATTTTTAAAAAATTATTAATATCTTCATCATTAATATCTTTAAATATTTTATAATTTTTTAATATCTCTGTTGTTAAATTCATTGATTGTTTATTTTCTTAATAGTTTAATTTAATAAATTTTCTATTGTTAAATAGAATGATAGTTTTAACTTGTTTTTATAATATTATAAATGACAAATTCTATTATTCGAATTATAATTAATTCACATAAAAGACGTTATATGAAAAAAATATTAATAATATTATCTGTTTTGTTTTTCGTTGGTTGTAAAAGTGATGTCCAACTATCTATGGAACGAGGAATTCAATTCTATGAATGGAATCTTTTTGATAAAGCTATTTTAGAGTTTAATCAAGTTATACTTATGCTACCAAATGATCCACGTCAATTATCATATGAAGAAACAGAAATGCTATCAAGGGCTTATTACAATATTGCAATTGCACATTTACAATTAGGTAGGATTGATCAAGTAGATAATTTTGCTAATAAGGCATATCAATTACTACCAACACAAGAAAATTGGGATTTGCTTAATAATTTAAAATCACAAAAATAATTTTACCCAGCAATATCTTCACCACCATCTATTCTAATTGTATTTCCTGTCATCCAAGTATGTTCTGATAAACCAAGCATTGTTATCACTTTTGATAAATCCTCCGGTGTAGTTAGTCTTTTTGAAGGATTAATTTTCAAAGTATTTTCAATCATCAAATCATTACCCGGTATTTTTCTAAGAGCTGGTGTATCAGTAACACCTGCTTGAAGTGCATTGCAAGCTATACTATATGGTCCCAATTCAGTTGCAAGCTGCCTACAATAAGATTCCAAAGCTGCTTTAGCTGCTGAAACTGCTCCATAAGCTCTCCATTGTCTATGACCTCCTGAACTTGTCATAGCAAAAATTTGACTTCCTTTTTGAATTAAATTTGAATAAAACAATTCTTGTGACCAATATAATAAACTACTCGCCATAACATTTAATGTCATCTCAACTTGTTTTTGACTTAAACTAGATTTTAAAGAATCATCAAAAACTGGTTTTAAAGCTCCAAAAGCTAAAGAATGTAAAAAAACTTTTACTCTAACATTTTTTTTGTTTTCTAAATCAGAAATAACTTCATTTCTTACACTCATTTCAGTAGCACTAGCATTTTTAAAAATCACTTCAACATTATTAGCTAGCAACTCTTCTTTAAATTTGTTTATATCATCCATAGCAGCTTTCCTATCTAGATGAACTCCATAAATATTAATATTTTGTTTGGATAATTCTTTTGCTGCTGCTGCTCCAAATCCACTTGATACACCTAAAATTAATGCCCAATCTGACATATAAAACTCCAAATTATTAAAATTTTAATGAATATATTTATATAATATAATAGGTTTTTTTTAAATTTGAGTATGTGGTTTTTTATGATATTATCATATGTTTTAATTTTTATATCTGGGATAGGTTTAAATATTATTGGATTAAATCATTATTTTGGCTTTAAATTTTTTGATATTGGTGTAATAAAGCTTGATTTATTTATAAGCATGATTTTTATTGCAACGCAAACCTTAGTTATGTTCTTTTTTGTTGGGACTGGAGTTAGTATAAAAGAATATATTCAAGAAAATCCAAATACTGATCATTCCTATCATAAAGATTCAATTAAAATTAAAAGGAAACTATATCCACCTACTATGGCTCTAACATTACTATTTGTAGCTATGATAATTATGCATGGTTTATTTATAATTCAACAAGCGCGAGAATTATGGTTTCATATAACATACATCTCAACATATTATTATTTTATCAAGTCAACTATTATTCAACATAAATGTTTTAAAGAAAATACTTTAATAATATTAAATATGACTGGCCTTAATAACTTAGAAAATCAATTAGGAGACTGATTTTTAGAATAAAATTTACTTGCACTGAACAATCTATTTTTCTCTATTTCAGTTAATCCTTCCCAACCATTTTGTTTTAATTTTTCTAAAATTATATCAATCTCATCCATAGAATTATTTTTAGTAGATGATTTAAGATCATTATCATGTATTTTAATTTTAGGTATGTAGTTTTTTATTAAATTTTTCTTCAAATATAAAAAACCAATTATCATTCCAGATAAATGCGTCAAATGACTAATTGTAGAATTATTATTAGCTATAGAAGCTATAAATGCTGTTATACCTAAAAATATCATCATATATTTAATTTGAACAGGGAAAATCCCATATATATATACTTGCCTTGAAGGATATAATAAAGTGTATCCTGTTAAAATCCCATAAATTGCCCCACTTGCTCCAACGACTGGAGTAAGTGATAAGGGGTTAAAAATCATTGTTACTAAACCTGATCCAATACCAGTGATAAAATAATATATTAAAAAATTCCTTTTACCCCATCTATATTCTAGTTCTCTGCCAAACATCCATAATACTAACATATTTATCAAAATATGAAAAAAACCACTATGTAAAAAAAGATATGTTAATGGTTGCCAAATTTGATATGATGTTAAAGTTAACTTTGGAACAAGTCCAAATAAACTAAAGGTTAAATACTGCAAACCAAAAAGCTCTATAAATAAAAATATAATTACATTAGCTAATAATATAAATTTTACACCATCAGGTGTTCTCATATTTATGTATGAATTAAATCCTGATATATTTGGTATTTGATATCTCATTTATCTATTTTATTTAAAAAATTATAAATATCTGAAAAAATTAATTGCTGATCATCGCTTTCAACTAACATAGCATGACTACAATTAAAATAAGCTTTAATAGTTTTGTTTTTTGATTGAATAGAATCATTAACTATATCAACATTCACTTTAGGAGAGGTTAAATCTTTTTTGGAATATAGAATTAAAATTGGTGCAATAACTTTCTTTAATTCTTTGCGTATAATCTTTGCCATTTTAAAATATTCATTCAATGCTACAAGTGGATAATGAGTATATCCATTAAATTTCAATTGATCACGAATTTTTTTATCAAATCTTTTATTTTTTGGTACCGATTTATAAAAATATTTTGTTATTGGATTTAACCAAGTTAATTTTTTGTGATCTTTAAAATGCAATACTGTAGCACATACAATAATTTTATTTATAGGAAACATGCTAGCAAGATGAAGTGCAAGAGCACCCCCCATGCTAATACCAATAATACTCATGTTTTCATTTTCAGATAACATTTCAGCAAAATCTCTTTCTACAAACTCTAACCATTCACTATATTTTGTATTGTTACAGTCTTCAATATCTGTTCCATGTCCAGGCAAATTTTTTGCTTTAGTATGAAAACCTTTTCCGCCCAAATATTTAGCAAGATCTTTTATTTCATGTGTAGTACTTGTAAAACCATGAATAATATAAACTCCATGCGTACTGTCTTTGTTATATTCATAATCATTTATATCAAAACGTTCTGTATGTTCCATTAGCTAATTACTTTATGCAAAATAGTTGTAGATTTTACTAAAGACATACCTTCTATATGATATCGCATATATTCCTCAAGGAATAATGATATTGCAATAAAATTAATATTATTAATATCTAAAGTATTTAATTTTTCAATATTTGTCACCATTAATTTTTTTATAAAAAATATAGATTCTAAATCAATTTTTTTATTTAACTTGATATTATTACAATTAGAACAAATTAATTCTCCATTCAATAAGAAATTAAAATTTTTTAAAATATCATGACATTTGTAACAATGATCTAAGTTAGGTCTAAATCCATTTTGAATAGTTAAATGTAATAAATAAAAATTATATAAAATTTTTGATTGATTTTTTTTACAAGATAATGATTCCAATGTTCTTTTAATCAATCTAAATAAAATAGGTGATTCATTCAAAGGATGCGTTGTTTTATCCATTATATCTACAACTGCATACAATGTTAAAATTTTATCTAGATTATTTCTAATAATTTGCAAATTAGAATCAAGAGAAGCCTCTTTAAGAATCTGTATATCTCTATTTTCTTTAAATAAATATTGTAATTTAATTATATTACCAGATTCTAAAATGCTTGACAAAGGATTTTTTTTCCTTCTTGCGCCTTTTGCCATAATTGAAATTTTACCTTTTTCTTTAGTAAATAATCGACAAATAAGACTAGTATCACTAAAAGGAATTGTTCTTAAAACAACAGCATTTGAACTTATATACATTAATATGCTTTTGAAAAAATTACACTATATTTTGCTGGCTTACCTGAATAAATACAAAATAAACCATCTATATTATTATCAAAAGGTATACATCTAATTGTTGCCTTAGTTTCTTTCTTAATTTTATCTTCTGTTTCTTGACTACCATCCCAACCACATTTTATAAATCCACCTTTTTTAACAATCTTTTTAAACTCATCATAATCTTTTACTTCAAAAGTATTGTCTTCTCTGAATTTTAATGCAGATTGAAATAAATTGTTTTGAATTTCTTCAAGTAATGATTTAATATGTTCATAAGAATTATTTATATCTAATGAAAATTTTTCACTCGTATCTCTTCGTGCAATAAAAATTTTTTTATCTTTCATATCTCTTGGACCTATTTCAATTCGTAATGGAACGCCTTTCATTTCCCACTCATTAAATTTAAATCCAGGAGACATTTTTTTTCTATCATCTAAATGATAACGTATAGAATTATTTTTAAAATTTTGAATCATATTTTCTAAATAATTTTTAATTTTATCTAAATCTTCATCTGATTTAAAAATAGGAATAATTACAACTTGAATTGGTGCAAGTTTTGGTGGCAACCTTAATCCTTTATCATCACCATGAACCATGATCAGTGCACCAATTAATCTAGTACTTACGCCCCAACTAGTTGCATAAACATACTCTTCTTTATTATCAATATTTTGGAATTTAACATCAAATGCTTTTGCAAAATTCTGACCTAAGTAATGTGATGTTCCAGCTTGTAATGCTTTTTTATCACCCATCATAGCTTCAATACAATACGTATCTTCTGCACCTGCAAATTTTTCAGATTCTGATTTTGTTCCAGTTAATACTGGTACTGCCATAATATTCTCTACAACTTCTTTATAAACTTGAAGCATTTGCTTTGCTTCATCTTGTGCCTCTTCCTCTGTTGCATGAGCTGTATGACCCTCTTGCCATAGAAATTCGCTCGTTCTTAAAAATAATCTAGTTCTCATTTCCCATCTTACAACATTTGCCCACTGATTTATTAAAATTGGCAAATCTCTATATGAATTAATCCATTTTTTGTACATTGCCCAAATAACTGTTTCTGATGTCGGCCTAACAATAATTTCTTCTTCAAGTTTAGAATCTGGATCAACAATAATATTAGAACCATCATCAGTATTTTTTAATCTTGAATGGGTAACTATAGCACACTCTTTAGCAAAACCTTCAACATGTTGAGCTTCTTTTGCTAAAAAAGATTTAGGAATAAAAAGTGGAAAATATGCATTAACATGACCTGTTTCTTTAAACCTAATATCAAAGGATTCTTTTATACTATCCCATATACTAAACCCATATGGTCGAATTACCATTGTACCCTTAACAGGTCCATAATCAGCTAATTGAGCTTTTGTAATAACATCAGTATACCATCTTGAATAATCTTGACTTTTAGGTGTTACACCTTTTGACATATTAAATTTCCAATCTTCTTAATTTAAACAATTATTTAATTCTCTTAATGTTCTAGAAATGTCTTCACTATCAATACCATAATGAGTAACTAATCTAAAACGATTTGGACTTGTTTCTAAAAATTTTATTTTTTTAGATAACATTTTTAAAACTAAATCAGATGCAGAAATAGTATCTTTTTTTAACTCAAAAAATATAATATTTGTTTTAACCTTATCTATATCAATATATAATCCATCAATATTTTTGATACCTTTTGCCAATTCTAATGCATTATCATGATCTTTATTAATCTGATTTTTATAACTATCTAAGGCAATAATTCCAGCAGCAGCAATAAAACCTGCCTGCCTCATTCCACCACCCAATGCTTTTCTATGACGCCTAACATTATAAATGAAATTCTCAGTTCCACATACTATAGATCCTATTGGCCCAGCTAAGCCTTTTGATAAACAGAATGTAACAGAATCAACATTTTCTACTAATTTTTTTACATCAATATTTAAAGAAATAGCAGCATTAAAAATTCTTGCTCCATCTACATGCAATTTTAAATTATTTTCTTTTGCCAAATTAGAAACAGATAATATATAATCA
>MDSZ01045484.1_pt1 | contig 14051 bp, 5 predicted proteins | sample 811201 | NCBI WGS metagenome assembly MDSZ01 (sample SAMN05326647, study PRJNA326480) | marine metagenome | isolation source: seawater | place: Indian Ocean: North | collected 2010
ACAGACACACACACACACACACACACACACACACACACACACACACACACACAGAGAGAGAGAGAGAGAGAGCGTCTCGTTTCGATTTTCAAACGTGTTGCGCGATTCCTACGCGAAAAAAAGGAGCAGTCATCGACGCCAACGACATCTCTCGACGAAGGAGGGAGAACCAACAGACACCATGACCGCAGAGAACGAAGGTGCTGCTGCACCGTCTAATAATGGTGAACAAACCACACACAACAAAACGACAAACAAAGTCATCAAATACATAACGTTGGGTAGTGAAACGTACAACATCCACGACATCGTCTCCATGAAAGCCCCGGAAGGAGAGAAGCCATACATTGCAAAAATTTTACGCTTCGACGTGCACGACGAGAAGGACAAGAAGAAAACATCAGACAAGAACAATAAAAAGAGACAAACGGACGAAGAAATAGAAAACATAGCGGATAAAGTAAACGTGCACGTGTCGTGGTACTATCGACCGGAAGAATCAGCTTCCGGACGGAAAGCATTCCACGGCGAATACGAGTTATTCGCGAGCGATCACACGGATTGGGTAAAAGCAAACACGATTGAAAGTAAAATCCATGTGTACACTTTAGCAGATTATCAAGAGTTGGAATCGGTCAACGAAAATGCTTTCTTCTGCAGGTTTTCGTACAAAGCAGCCACGAGTGAGTTTAAACCCGATCACGTGCAAGTGTTTTGTAAGTGTTCGATGCCGTATAACCCGGATTTGTTCATGGTCGAGTGCGGAGAATGCAAAGAGTGGTATCATCCAGAGTGCATCAACACGTCGAAAGAGGAGTTGGTTGAGAAATTAAAAGGCGATTCGGAGTGGTTTTGTGACGAATGCGTCCATAAGCACAAGCGGGCGAAGACAACTTAATTACGAGAGAATTATTCAAAGACAAAAATATGAGCGCGACATCTTCCCTCACACACTTTGATATTTTTTTATTATTGCGTATTGAAAACACTCCCCCCATAAAAATTTAAGAGCGCGCTATCTTCATTCACTCTTTTTGCATACTACTTGAATATATAGAATTAAATGGAGCCGACGGACGATACTAGGAATGCTCGTCTGTCAAAGCTGATCGATCAAAGCAGAGCAGAGCTGGACCAGTTAGAAGCGCAGATTGCATCGTGTTCTTCCTCGTGTTTTCCTTCCTCATCATTTTCGAGCTTGAAACAGTTGCTTCGTGAACTCGAAAAAGAAGAAGAAGAAGAAGAAAAAGAAATAGAAATAGAAGATGAAGGGAAAGAGAAATCATCGTTCAAACCTCCGAAAGGTGCTGTCAGGATACCAGGCATGGAAGCTGGAGGCGCATTGGGGAAAGAGTTCCTACAGAATTTGAAGTTGAAGAACAAGGGAGGAAATGGAGAGGAAGAGGAAGAGGAAGAGGAGGCAGCGAAACCGACGGCGTTTGCAAAACCGACGTGGATGATTGAGTTAGCTGCGAAGAAAGCCGCCGCGCGGGCTAGAGAGGAGGAAGGAGCTTAAGCTATCTATAAGTATGAATGTATTTATTAACACGCTCTTTTCTAAAACTAACCTACGAAAGCTATATACTATGTACACGCGTCGTCTTACCTGAAAAATGTATTTGCGACAGACAAAGGTCCTTCAATGGACACCGCGAGTATCCGGGAAATTCCAGATATCGCTCCAAATACGCTTCCTTCTGCCATACCAATTAAACCTCTGCATTCGAGTCCGGTGATTGGATTCTGAATTATATCCATGACTGCTTTACATACAGAGTCAACCACTCGCCCGGAATAACACGTGGGAAGAGTATTGCTGTCGACATTTGAGGGTGGTGATGATGATGATGATGATGATGATGATGATGATGATAAGATGTGACGGTTTCGTAATGATCTGCGCCGTTGGTTTTCTAAGTAATCGAATTCTTCTACCCAGCCGTCTGCAATCGATTTGATGCGATTTAAAGCAGTCAAACCAGATCTGCCGAAAGCAAAAGTAACGCGAGCGAAGGCCTTCAAACCATTACCTTCGCTCAATTCATGCACCGCATGCCGCGTAGACTCCACCAAACGCGCGGGATCGCCCAACAAAGCATTGTGCTTTATCAAATCACGAACTCTACCAGCCGCTTGGTTTTTTACATGTCTCTCTAAAGCCTTCAAAACTTCATCCGGAAAGGCAAGCGCTTTCTGATTCTTGAAACCGCTCAAAGTAATTTTAGCCCGTTCAACCGCGGCTAGCTTCGAGAACAGAAAAGGGACAAACGGCAATTCTGTGAATGAAAGCACGATTGGCACATCGGAAATAGAAAGTTTATCAATTCGAAACAACACGGCATCTTCTATGCGTTTGGATCTTTTACTCTTCACATTCCTATTTCTTTCCATTTTGAGTCTGGTTTCTAGTTTTGGTTTTTCCAAGACGTCTAGCGATTGGTCGCACTCTGTGATGAAGCCTGGAACTTTTTTCAGCAAAATTTCCGGCAAATCAATACGAACGGGAGCAACATCAACAGTCACGCGAGAGCCAGAACGTGTGCCATGACGTGAAAATATGCGACCATTTATTTTGAGTGTAATTGCATTTCTTGCAGAGGTGAAGTAAGTGGCCCCTATGTTTGCCGTCCTCATCTCAGCATTCGGAATGGAGAGAAGAATCGGTGACTCATTCTCTTCTCTCGAGATCGATGTATTGATTTCGATTCTTTCAACAATAAGATCACCTAGTACGTTCGCGTCGTGGTCCTTGCAGTTCTCGGACATCATTACAGAAATGCCGTGTATTCTACCATTCACCAACTCTGTCTTTTCGTATCGAGCAGAAAGGCCGATTGATGCAACTTTGATTCGGAAATTCTCCAAAAAGAAAGGTTTTGTTCTCATAGCCAACGAAGATGGTCTTGCCTCCGACAATAGCGACACGGACGACGATAGTAACGGAGAGAATGGTGCCGTTGAAGAAGATGAAGGCCTCCTCACTAACTTGGGTGGGGGTGACGTCTGAAACATATCCGTCACTCCTGGTAATTCTTCTTTTTCGTCGTTGACATCATCATCGTCTCGATTTACGAAGTGCTTCCCTGCAATAACATCGATGTTATAGCACCCATCTTCCTCAGATTCGTTAAATTGAACCGAAAAATGTACGTTGTCTTTCGTCTGGTCTAAACTGAGAGCTCGCGAACATCGACACCACGCTGTTGAGGCTGTGATTTCATCGGACCAGTTCCACCTCTCCTGAGCAGATGACGCTGGTCGTATACGAACACGCGGAACATCCTCAATATCTTTGCTACTTTCCTCTTTTCTCCCACTGCCACTGGCGATATCGCTCGTGCCGTCGTTAGAAGGTTTTTTACTTCGCACATGTGCCGTATGTCCCGGCATAAGGATAATCCCATCGGACTCTTCAAAATCAGACTCCTTAAATGCTATGATACACTTCGTAGAATTCGTTATTGTCCCTTTCGGACGCACAAAAATGTGCGCACATCCCCCGTCCGAGTCATCGTATATTGTCGTGACAACATAGCAATAATAAGGTTTGACGTGTACTATTTTGAACTTCCCAGATGCTGTCGCAAGTTTAAATGGGTCTGATGCATACTCCCCACACCCTAATGTGAATATACCAAAGTCGCTTTCCCTCCTATGCTGTCGCGAATCGCCAAGTATTCTGGGGTACTCCGATGTATTGTTCGTCATCGCCAAAATGCTGCGTTCAGAGGATGAAGAGGGTAAAGTATAACGTGAATCAGATGAAAATCGAGATAAATGGGAGTAAATTCCGGCGGAAGATACACCCAAATCATTCGGAGATGTCGATTGGAACCTGGTACTCAATTTGGTTCGAACTGGTGTCGATGTGAATGAGGATTCTAAATCGGAAGAGGAAAACGGCGCGGAACGCATTCGAGTAAAGAGCGCTGCCTTCGAAGATGCATCAGATTCAGCAGTATATTCAAATGTCCTTTCTGTCGCGCCCATTATTCTCATCTCATTGAAACATTTAGATGGTGGCGTTGGGGGACAAACGATAGTATTTGCGCACGATTCATCGAGTGAATCTAACTTCCCTCTGTATCTCCCGCTGGCAATGCTTTTTATGTCTGCATATTTAAGTGTGAGTGACTGCGTCGTCAAATTCGTCAACGTCATTGCACACGTGATTGATACAACTCTGGAGCTCGTATTTTTGTCCAAGTACACGGAACATTCCAAAGTAGTCACATCTTCGTCATTCTTTTCACTCGTATTTCTACGAACGGACGGCGATGCATGTCTGAATACTTTGAGTGGATTTCGTCGTCGTGACAAGTTCGAAAATGTGGGGATGTATATGGAACTTCTCGTGCAGACGTATCCCAGAGGTACAAACGACAACAAAGCTGCGTCTAAGACATCTTCAGACTCTTCAACTATCGCTGTCGATCGCGGAGCAACGACAAAAGAAGAAAACTTCCGGTTTCCAGATAAGAAACTTGCCTTAACTGGTACCGGCAGAAGATTTCTCAGCTCTAAGGGCGTCACAAAAGCAATCGTCCGCGTGACTGATTCTTCGTCGGACGATATCACAATTGCGCATCGTCTCGCATTTACTGGTATGAACGAATCGATGGAATTAAGGGAGATTTCATCACTCGGCAACGAAGAAAAATCACTCTCGCCTTCGAATTTCCAAACGAACGAATCTAAGCTAGCGAGCGATAATGGGAGGTATTTACGCTCTCCCGCCTTAATCGGGCCAAACGTTGATTTCCCGGCAAAAGATAGCACCACTGACTTCAACGTCGAGTTATGAACGACAAGATTCGAGCGCAACACAACTTCCCTTTGTTTCACTGCATTTTCGCGAAATCGAATCTCCGCTACTAACGAACACGAGTCTCCTTCTGCGCCGCCCCAGACTGATTTGGGCAACGCTGCGCATTTTCGGGCTTTAGATTCCAAATTATCCAACGATAGATAATTTCGCACTTCTGAGGCATTGGGCAGGCGGATCTTCAAGCCAATAACAGTCGGATGCTGTGATGTTGACGATCCAGAGAGTCCACATTTGTATTCATTATTCATTTCCGATGAAGACTGTGGCGAATATATGTCACCTCCCCGTCTCTCTATATATTCAGATGCATCATCTTTCCACGAATCTCCGTAGCGAACCGCAACCTCTCCGTTCGAGATACACGTTCCTCCTAATGACGTATCTTTATTCGTCAGCATTTCGTAGCTAAGATCTACACCGGAAGAATTTTTCAGCCAAAAGCACTGGAAGGGCTCCACTTTGCGAAAATCTCGCGCTTGGACAGCAGATCTCAGCATGTCACAATTTATTATAGCATTGGAGACTGCTAATGATTCAAGTATTGCTTTGTGAACTACGAAATCAATTGGAGAAATTGTCAAGCTGAACGATTTACTCGCAGTTTCTACGGTACTTTTGAATGCAACTGGCTCCATGGCGAATTCCCACATGCGTCTCAATGTGTCATATGTGCCCCCACAGACCTCAAAAGATACAGATAGTGAAAGCGGATTGATTTTGATTTCTTCCATTGCGTGACTGACATGTTGTGATTCAAGAGGTTCTTCTTTTCTCTTTGTGCACAACGCGCTTATATTCATTAAAGAAGCGTAAGAAACCGGGACCGGATGTTCCATACTATATCGATCATCATCGATACGCACGCTGATGTGACGGATACGAAATTTAGCAGAATTTGGTATATTTTTCGCGACACAGTTCACATTATCTCCGTCTCCAGTTTCGCTGTTGCTGACGAATTTTTCCATACCGCGCATTGATGCCAAAGGTGATGAATATGCTGATGATAGAGATGAGAGTGGACGATCGACTTCTTTCTCCGGGGAGGGAAGCACCGCACCTCGTTTACAAACTCTATCAAACTCAGAGATGACGTTCTTGGAGAACGAATCTAAGATACTAATATGGGTTGATGTCAATCGAACTTCAATGGGCGCAACGTCGACGTTCAACTCATCTAGATCCTCTCGTCTCTCGACGTGAATCGATTTTACGTCAAGTAATCGACTCGATGTTCTTGATACTCTAACAGCCTCTTGCGCACCATATTTACTCTTACCGACGCATACATACCCGTCCTCAATGACAACATCAACTCCAGACATAAAATTCACCGACGCACCAAAGTGAGCGATTAATACAGTGCTCACTGAGTCAATCTTCCACGGTATTGTTATGGACCATTTTCCAGAAAATGATTTAAAATCAGTGGTAGTCATTACATTTCCGCTGGAAATAGATGCCGACTGAGAATACCCGTCCTCTGTCGTTAAAATCAAATTGATTTCGTTCATCTTCATGTATACTTCACTTGTAGTCGAAACTGGAATAGTAGTTAGTTCAACACCGCCTGGGATATCTAAAGAGACGGAATCGGCATTTTTGCACTCAGAAAGCGAACACGCCACTGAAACTCGTTCGAGTTTGACCGTAACGACTGAATTTGATTCTGTAACTTCCAAGACTGCTCTTGAAACAAAGTCCACGCAAGGAAGAACATCGTCGATACTCAAAACGCGCCTCGTTGGTAAATTTTCCCAACGTATGGGAGATGCATCCAGTTTATATGATGATGGGGCGTGCTGTGATAGTAAAGAAAAACTTCCCCGATTCGAATCGGAATGAGTTTCTGTCGATGCCGAAGTGAATTTTTGAATTGTAGCAATACAGTCATGAAGAGATGCGTCAAACTCAACCCCGACAACAGATCCATGGATGCACACATTTTCATCTTTGCGCTCTGCTCTTGATATTAAAATATCTGAAACAGATGCTATTGTGTTTCTTTCACAAAGCATTGAAACTGAATCAATTTTTAAGACGGACCAGGCTATTGCCTCTTCTATTATAATGGTAGATGCTGCATCAAAAGCGAAACCCTTCACTTTGACTTGTAACCAAAAATCGGACTGATTATCATCATTATAACATTTTTCATTCTCATCGAGAACTTTTATGACAATGTCAGGTAGAGAGATGCTGGCGTCCAGTATAATCGGAGGCGCAATCATCGCAGAAACTTTGAAAAGTTTGTCAGAATGCCAGTTCGACACATCCATTTTCTTCACCTGCATCTGTGAAAGAACGTCAAATAGCATGGAAAGACTCTCAATAACTGCAGGTGAAAAAACTAAGGAGATGGGGTCAAAGCGCTGAACTGCAAATCTCTGCGTACGATTCACCGTATTTTCCTCCGAAATAATTGAAGCGCTCCAATCATTCAAGATGAGGGTCTTGCTGCCTGAAACGTTTGTTCCGATGTACACGTTGTCAACTGCAAACGAACTTTTTACCGTTCCTGCTACGTTCTCTAATTCATTTAATGATGCAATATCAATTTCTATTGCAGATTCTAGTAGATTATTCATATAAGTGTCAGTTCCTACGAGGACATTGATTTCATCGTTCTCGTCCATTACAATACCACCAGAAGTCGATATTAATCTATCAAAGCCAGCACAAAGCAAAGGTTCTCTGGCTTCATCGTTCACTAAACACACTGACAAACCTTGCAAACTAATATCCATTTGTTTGGCGTATTCTCTAGCCTCTACCAATGCTTTAACCGTTTGTAAACGAGAAGTCGTATTCAATTTCAAGGCTTCACAAAGCGGGAACAGAGTAGCACTCAATCTATTCGCGAAAAGCGAGCTCTTTGGAACTTTGTTTGCTGCAAACTGTAAAATTACGCCCAAAGATACCGGATCAATTGCAACTTTTAACGGAGCGACGACGAGGGATGTTCTGTTTTGACCTTTAGTCGTTTTAAGAGTGACTGACGCTTGTTTATGGTTGTCGTTCCCTCGGAGAATTTCTGTCTTCTTGTCACCTGATACTACGTATGCAGAAAAATTTTGCAAAACAATTTTGAAATCAGAAATTCTGTTTTTCTTTTGATCATTGGATTCCTCCTCCTCACTGAAACAAACATAAACTTTCTCGTATACTAATTCTATGCACTTATCAGCCCCAAAGTTATCTTGCAGTCGAACGGCAATTTTTGGTATCGCTACTTGGAAAATACAACCTGTGTCCTCAAGAATTTGTTGGTGCAGCTTAATGCGCACAGATTGCCTAAGTTTATTCAACTTCGATCGTTTATCTCGTCGGCGTCGTTGTTCTCGTTGATGCATGTGTTCGATGGTTGTGAATGACAATTTTGTTGCTACAGATGCGGTAGCTTCCAAACCTCGCTTTAGTCTTCGCCGCAAATGAAGGCCCGTCAGTGTAGAAGATGACTTCAAGCCAAGACTAGCAAACATTTCTTCCTCCTCGGCGTATTCTGCATCATCGTATTCATCCATTTCATCATCAGTATCATCGATACTATTGTCCTTGTCCTCTGCGCCAGTCGCATCGTATGACGAAGAAGCGCTGATGGCATCTTGAACTATTTCTGATAATCTCCGAGAAGTTATCGCCTCCGTCGTCTTCTTTGACGGGCGATTAGGTATTGACTTCGCGGACTTTCTTTGTCTTCTCAAGGCCGCACGTTTTGCATACTGCCACCACTCTTTCCAGTTCTTTCCATCCTTAATCAATGGCCTTTTTGCGAATGCATATTCTATTCTCCTTTTCCAAACCTTTACTGCAGACTCTAAATGGGCAATCGAGATGAGCTGAGCAGGTGTTAAGGCTAGTTGAATCGCGTCTTCGTTCAAAGTTACAATTGCAGCGGTGAAACCCCGATTCTTCTTACGTCGAGAAACTCTGAGCAACAAAGTGGTGTTATCAATTCGTATCAAGTTTGATGAAGGCGATCCTTCGGACAAACGCTCTCGAAAATGTGATGGAATCGTGTGAAAAGGGTGTTCCGGGAACCAGCCCCTCGGCGTCCAATGATCGCAATCTAAAGCGATGCGGAATCCAGTCACGTCTATCGATTTAACTCGCGTTTCCATAAAATCAGCACTTGATACTTGATTATACAACGCGCTCGCAATCTCTGAAGAACCGCTACCAGTATTGTCATCGTCCGGATTCATAATGCGCAAGCAGTCCAGGCATACGGAAATTTCTGAAAGATGTTTCGTGTCGCCGTCGTGATTGTCGTCCGTCTCATCTTTGTTTGGTTTTGGCGATATATCTTTGAACGTGATAGTCAAATCCTTTAGCTCTACGTGCACGCTCGCAAAGAGAGGCGCCCAAATAGCCATCAACGCGGGATCTTCCTGAATTGATACGATGTCATCTATACTCTTCTGAAGCTTTCTTCTCGCGATATCTTCTGCTTCCAAGGAAGACGCCGCTGCACCAAACGCTTGGAACCAATCGTCCTCTTCCCTTGGAGAGCACTGTAGCACGACACCGCTCACTCGAATATTTATGGGATGCTTTCGAGCATACCACGTTTTCCAATCCACAGACAGAGATAACCTTCTGATTGTTCCTTTCGTGATGGAAAACGGTAGTTGTAACGAAGAGTCGTTGTTCAAATTTGAAGCATTTAAGCATATGTTTTCCAAATTTACGTTCCCAGACCACACAGAAGTCGACACAGACGTCCTGCTTAAACCGACGATGTAGTCACGGAGGATTCGTTCCAATATTGGGGCTACGATGTAATTCATTTATGTGCGTCGTGTGCTTTCAATTTTCGTTGTGGTTGATTTCAATTTTGCAGTACATTCTCTTTTTGCGCGCTCTCACTCACTCGCACTCACTTGTTGTCCATGTTGTTATATGAGCGAACAATGTCCTTCTTTGTCTTATGAAGACTCAAACATTATCGCGCGCATTGTGTTATCGCGTGTCAAAACACGGAACGAAAGTGCGCTCCAGAAAGAGAATATGAAAGTTTTCGTGGAAAAATTGTGCGGAGGTACTTTTTTTTACCTTGTCTAGTACTTCAAAATACTGTGAGATAAGTGATTAAAATTTTACTTTCATCTTCGATCTGTCGATAGTAACGATGCCTTCTTTCGTGCGAAGAGTCGGGATGTCAAAACCTATACCTTTCGCGCAACTGATCTCACGCCTGAGCACTTCTTCCTGCATAGCTCTCAACTTTCTCTCGGATTCGTTATAATCAGCCGTTGCTTTCGAAAGCTGCGTCTCGAGCATGCGAATCTTGCGCACGTCGCTCTCTCTAGATTCTCGTGCGTTGTACTTAAGTTTCCATTTTTCGGAGCTTGCGTTCGCAGACTCTGTGGTTAACCGCTCCTCTTCGATGATATCGCGGTGAACGGTTTTCATGTGCTCCACATAATTTCTGTGTTCCTTTCGCAGATTTGAAATAAAATCTCGGTGATTTTCGCTTAATTTTTCCTTCTCGAGTGCATTCACCGAGCGCTCCGCGCTTATTTGGTCATTCAAGGCTTGAATTTTGCTTAAAAGAGCCGATTCACGAGCATTACTCTCGTCAACGTCCGATTGGTGAGCCATCTTCACCTCTTCCAATGATTTTGCCCATGCTTTGTTCTCAGATATGCGAATATTTTCGAGTCGACTCTCGAGCGCACGCAACGATTCCTCGAGGTTATTCTGATAGCTCGTCGTGATTTGTTTCGTCTGACTTTGAAAATAGACTTCCATGCCAGAAATTTTCGCTTCGTTGGCACGAGCGCTCTCTTCAAGCTCTTTCCGTAAGTTGGAAACTGTTCCTTCATGTGAGCGATTCAACTGCGCGATAGTTTCCTCTCTATCAGATTCAATTTCACGAATAACTCTTTCCTTCTCCGCGTTCATGTCCACCAATTTTCTCTCGTGTACAGTAATCATATCTTGCATCTCCGCGTCGTGAATATTTTTCGTCGCTTCAATGGCTTCGTCTATTTCTCGTGATAGTCTTCTCGTGAAATCTTCGTTCATCGTGCGCGTCTTGTTTTCAAATGCGAGATCCGCTTTCCTCTTTTCCGAATCGAGTACTTTTTCTGCGTCTATCAGAGCACTCTTATGAGACCGCTCGAAAGAAACACACAACGCTTCTTTTTCTTCGTTAAATATGTCGCGCGCTTCACGAAGTCGAGTGTTCATTTCTTCCTTTACATTCCGCACTGCTTCATTTGCTCGCTCATTTTCTTTCTGTAAACTCAGAATTTCCTCCCTAAAATTCGTTTCTCGCGCTCTGGACGCTTCAGCTTCGAGTGACATCGTTCTCCGTTCGGCATTGAGTCTGTTGACTTCAGAAACATGTGAAGTTCCAAGTTCTTGGATTGTGTGTTCAAACTTAGAAGCTTGAGACTCGTGCTCTCGAAGCGCTTGCGCGAGCATTTTGTTTTCTTCATTCGCCTGACGCAGTTTCTCTGTCATTTCTTCGTTTGCGAGTGCAGATTTTCGCTCAAAATCCTTTTTTTGCATTTGTAAGTGTTCATGTCGGGATGTCAAAGCATCTTCGAGCGCACATTTGTGTTGCTTTTGCAAAATTTCTATTTCTGATTCGTGCTCTCGGCGAAGTTTCGAGTCGAGTTGAAAAAGCTCCTCTTTGTGTTGTTTCGAAATAGCCATAGAGTTTTCGCGCGTCTGAACGTGTCTCAGCTCAAAATCCGCGTTCGTACTTTCTAATTCGCGCGCCCGCTTCTCTTCATTTCGTAGCGCGAGGCGTGTCGCCTGCAATGCGTCTTCAAGTTTACATAGTTCTTCGTTGACTCCTCTTTTATCACACACAGCTGTTTCAAGGCGTCGTTCGAGCGTTTCAATAACACTTAATTGCTCTGCATTCTTCTTCGCACAACCTTCACGAGAAGCATAAACATCGTCGAGTCGTTTTTTAAGCTCTTCACTCATATCTTGTAACTTTATTCTCGAATTTATTTCGTTTTGAAGTTTTGTCTGAAGGTCCTCGCTTAAAGACCGTTCCTTTCGTACGTTTTCCTTCAGAGCCTCCACCTCTCGAGTTAAAACATCGCAGGCGTCTATTTGGCGACGTAAACGCGTTTCCAAGGCTTCACGAACGGAATCCACCTCCTGCTTGCATTCTTCTCGGTACAACAAGCTTTCCTTCTGGAAATTTTTCTCTAACGTTTCACATCCGCGCTTAAACTTTTCGGCGTTTAAAGCGGTTTGACTTTCGTGCTCCTTGATGAGTGCTCTCACACTTTCTTTTCCTTTCGTCTCGAGAATTTTGTATTCTTCCACGATTTCCTCGTATTTCTTTTCAGCCGTTTTCAATTCATTGACTTTGTTTTCGAATTCTATTCGACGCGTCTCCATGGAGCGTTCCAGATGTTCAGCCTTACTCTCCCACTCCCGCTTTTCTCTTTCAATTCTGGTCTTCTCTTCCTCCAATGATTGACGAAGTTCCATCTCTTTTACTATTTTTTCGTTCGTTTCGCTCACGTTTCGTTCCATCGCTCTTTTCTGCTCCATTTCCTTTTTTTCGCTTTGTTTAAACAAAATTTCGAGCTCTCCCATTTTCTTGTTCAAAGCGTCCGATTTCGATTCTGCTTCTCGTATGATCTCGCGCAATGCGTCGTCGACAACGCTTTGCATTTTACACGTCTTCGCTTCCAAATCGTTTGCAATTCGTTCAAACCGTTCTTTTTCGTTCACTTCCTCGTGCCACTTCGAGTGTGTCTCTAAAATTTTCCTCGCTGCATCCGCTCGACAAAGTTCGATAGCATTCGACTGTTCTTCTTCCAGCTCTTTTTCTCGCTCTCGAGCGTCTTCGGTTTCGGAGTGTAAATTGGAAACTACTTTCGTCAGCTGTGCAATCTTCTCGCACATTCGTTTCTGTTTTTGAGATTCAATGTGAAGGCATATTAAACTCAGTTCGATGAAGAAAGAAAGAAAGAAAGAGAAATTGAATGAGAGATGTTGGTCGTTGTAATAAATGTGTCGATCGTGCGCGGATAAATTAAATATGCGCAGTCAAACTTTTTTTTTGCGTAAGACCACATCACATGCGAGAGATGCGAAGTGTGACAAAAAAGAATAAAAAAGATTCAAGACACGCACCACGAGAACATCTCGCGGAAGAAGAACGGAAGAGGGAGAGGAAGAGGGAGAGGGAGTGGTCGATTCCTCTTCCTCTTCATCGAACACGGGGCATCCTCTTTCCTTTCCTCCTACTCTTCCTGTGCCAGTCATTTATATACGAGTAAATGACTGTTTCTTTGAAATTATTTCGTGCAAAAACTTTTTCTAGTGGTTTAGGGTATTGTTATAACTATGAGATCGACTGTTACCTAGGTGGTGTTACCATACCATACCATGTTGTATGTGTATATTAGTAAATTACACGACCGTTTCTAAATCTCTATTTTTTAAAAGGGCTCGAGTTTCTCCAAGCTCCGCATCCCTCGGCATCTCCCGTGATGGAGTGGGAATCGACGAAACGACTGCACGAATACGACGATAGACAAGGAAAACGGCGAAACCAAACGTAACCATTGGCGCCGAAGCGATGATCACGTTTCGTATTGGCTTACGTCCAGCCTTGTGAACAGCGCCGAGGTTAGCTCGTGAAGCAGCGTAGTATGTTCCCTTCTCAGATTTAACCATTTTGCCGTCTGAACCAAAGAACACCTTCAAACTTTTTGGAATTCTCATCAACGGTGGTGGTGAAGGGGGAGAAGGAGGTGATGGCGGTGATGGAGAAGGGGGGGGAGAAGGTGAAGGCGGAGGTAAAGGCGGAGGTAAAGGTGAAGGTGGTGGTAATGGTGGAGGGGCTGGAGGCTGGAACAAATATACACTTGCAATACTCCCAGATTCATCAAACGACACGGAGACTGATTCAGTACCAATGGGCGGAGGAGAAGGCGATGAAGGTGGAGATGGTGGAGACGGCGGAAGAGGAGGAGAAGGGGGAGGATTCGGTAATTCAGGTGGAGGAGGAGATGGTGAAAGAGGAGGAGGTAACGGAGGTAATGGAGGCGATGGAGGAGGCGACGGCGGTGACGGACTTGGAGGTGGCGGAGGTGATATCCACGAGGCCTGAATAGAACACGACGACGGCGGCCCGGAATTGGAATCAGCGCAAGAATACTTCGATCTAAATGCAGTAGTATCGTAGAACATTAACGAAAACGTACTCACGGACATAGTGTTCCACTTCGTGATATCT
>MDSZ01143683.1_pt1 | contig 14051 bp, 24 predicted proteins | sample 811201 | NCBI WGS metagenome assembly MDSZ01 (sample SAMN05326647, study PRJNA326480) | marine metagenome | isolation source: seawater | place: Indian Ocean: North | collected 2010
AGCTTGGCGTTGATCACCTTTGTGGCTGACAGCCAATGTTGCTATTGAAAAACCAGACCCATGATCAAAGGGTTGCTCGCAGCGGTGCTCGGATGGCTAGGTGCTCATGCAACAACGAGTTGGGGGTTGGCACTGGGGCCCGATGACGAGGATCCTGCCCATCCCGCCAGGGAGTGAACAGTAGGAAATTACCGATGACTAGGCCGGCTGTGACCACCACCGCTGCCAGCTGCTCCAGCGTTTCGATCCGCAAAACAGACGTCAACACTGACGCTTAAAGGTGTAGCAGCCACCGTGATAGCCGGTGAACGGCTGGGCATAGGTCACCAACTCCCAACCCTGGGATCCAAGCTCATTCATTAGCTCCACAAGACTCACTTGCTGAGGACGGTTCCTGGAGATCAGTTGCTTGTCGTCTAGCCACAGCTCATCAATCTCGCCTGTCCAGCTCTTCCCTCGCGGAACAAAACGGAGCTGCGTGTATTCCCAGGCCATCAACGCTTTTAGAGACGCTGAATATTAAATCCAGACGTGTGTCGACAAGTGGATCTCAGCTGACGGGCCACTGAAACAGCGTCTCGACAGCCAGCCCTAGGTAAGTCCCGATCAACATTCCCAGAAGGCCGACCGCCACAGCGGGCAACACCAACGACGATCGGCCCAAGCTGCTGGCCAACGCCAGCGCAATGCTGGGACCTCCAACAGCGGCTTGGGATGCGACCAAGCTGTCGACCAACGCCCAACGCTGTTGACACCGCACCAACAAAACAGCGAGAGCCTGGATCCCAACCATCAGGAAGGCATAAACCAGCACGGGTAAACCCAAGCCGAACAGGCCACCAACCGTTGTGCTCAATCCAATCACTGCGAAAAACGGTTGAATCAATACCTTTCCCGTGCCGTAACAGGTGACTCGGGATCCACCGGTTGGCAGTTGTGCCATCAGCAAGGCCACCGTGGTGAGCACGATGATCGCCGGCACATCCCACGCCAACCCGCGCAACAGGATCAACACCAGTTCCGCAATCAGCATGGCAGCACCACCCCAGAGCAAACCCGATGCCAGTGACTTGGGCTGATGCGCAATCCCGAGAGCCCTGGGCCCATCCGCCATCTGTGCATCGGACGTGTGCGCATCACTGGCAATGGAGTTCACCCCTAATGCCTGGCGCTCTCGACCGATCAGCAGGCTCAGCAGAAACCAGCCTGTGAACACCACATAGTCAGCGGCTGTCGCAATTGCAAACAAGTCATCGGGAATCGCAAGGCTTCGACCCACAGACACAAAGTTCAGCGTTCCACCTGTGAACGTGGCGGTGTACACAGCCGCCAATGCTGAGGCATCCTCGCTAAGCCAAGGGCGAATCACCCATCCAAAGACGAGCACCGCAAACACGGTGGCCAAGACAGACGCCAGAAAAGGGGGCAGGAGCCGCCGGGCGTCAAGCAGCACGCGACGCAACTCGACAGCCAGCAGAAGCTCAACGATGGCAAGGGAGGTGAGGGGACCATTCACCCAACCCGACACACCAGCATCAGGCTTCCAACCACTCAGGTTGGCAATCAACAAGCCCAACGGTTCACACGAGCCAACCACCAACCCCCTGACGTGGTGCCAGCGATCACCAGCCATGACGCGGTGATGTCCACTGATGCGGTCATGGGGTGTGCACAATCACAGCAAGCATCGCTGAGGTCATGCCGTCACCAACGCGGAAATCTGCTCAAAGCCATGAATCGAAATTCTGAGAGCGCGCGATGACGCCCACACCGAAACTGTTTCTGGTCGTCCTCGGAGGACGTACAGCAACCAGCCACATTGAGCTGCATGATGTGCGCTGGGTTGTGGGGGTTGACATTGAGGCCACGATTCCAGCGCTGAAGCATCAATGGTTTGGCCTCAAACGAGGCCTGCACATCGACAGTTATGTCGCTGTTGAACATGTGGATGGATACAAGGTTGAGCTCATCCAGAGCCAACACGAATGGCCGGCAGAGATGGATGCGAAGCTCAGCAAAGGCTCAGACCAGCTCTGGTTTGTCAATCTCGGTGGGTACGACAGTGGCTCACTCCAGGAGTTGCATCAATTTGGCCTGATCGTTGCACCAAGCAAACCAGCTGCCAAAGCAAGGGCACGTCGACGTTGGCTGAATGACGCTGCTCAGGTGCACAAAGACGATCTCTATGGCATCGACACATTGAACGTCGTCGATGACTGCCTACCGATTGGAGATGTCGAGGGTTGGCGTATTCATCTGAAACCGGATCCATCCAGCAACATCAAAGATCTCAAACCCGACTGGTTTGGCTACCGCTTGATCTAAGCGTTATCAATCACACATCCGAAGCTTCAACGCAGTTGCATCCCCAGGGGCTTCGGAAACAAACGAAACAACCCTCCATTGGCCAATCCATTGCATTGCGGAGATGCCATGACCAGTTTGAAATCAGGAAATTGCTGATTGGAAGCCTGTAACAAGCAGCGTTGATATTGCAGTGAATTATCGGCAATATGAAACACAACGATCAAACAAAGAAAAGCAACAACGCCCTGTCGAAGTGAAAGAGGCATCAGACCATGGTTGCCGAATGATTATCTTAAACAGATTCAAGGGCCGGTGCCGAGCGCACTGAGCAATGAAACAAAGAACAATCCAATTGACACAGCAAGATTTCCAGTTCAGGCGTCGCCATGATTCATCCAAGCCAACCATTGTGCTGAAGCGCTCGTGATTCCATAGATCAGGATTAACTGGCATTTTTATGGACCAAGATCAAGCAAGCCTGTGGTCATGAATCACATCCACAGATGCGACTCAGGCCTAATCGTTGGTCACAAAGGTCCACCAGGACTCGAGCCGCTGCAAAGACCCGTACCAAAGCTTGCCGAAGAAACCACCATGGGCGGTGTCCGGCTGAACCAGATGTCGAGCACCCTTCAACAGGGCTGACTCCACAGGTACCAGTCCATCACCACTGAGTTCTGCGTCACCGGCAATGCTTTTGTAACTGCCAGACGCCGTGCGTCGGCTGAATGACGACGCGTTGTCTCCATTCAGATCGAGCTCGCCCGCAATGGCGACGTAGTCCACCCCCGGCTCGTAGCAGCCCGGAAAGCGTCGATCCACCAACAAGCGCAAGGGTGTGGCACGAACTGCCTGATGTGGACTGCCCAACGTGATCAGTCGGTCACAGCGAGTCGCACCGTGATAGCCACGACCAAGAACGGGTTCATCGCTGAGATAGAGGCGCAACATCACCCCACCTGAGCTATGTCCAATCAAGGTCACGCGACCAGTCGGCGATGAAGCTTGGAGCTGTTGCACGAGGGCATCGACACGATCAAGCACCCGACGCCAGCCAAACCCCCAAGTGGTCAGCAGCCATTCCAGTCGTGTGACAGGAACCACATGCGCATCAAAAACACCTAGTTGCTTAAGCCAGGCAGCCATCGGTGCATAGGCCTCTGCCGTAATCAAAAAGCCTCCAAGGATCAAGACAGGCTGCCGGGGGTCAACGGTCGTCATCTCTCCGATGTTGACGAAACAGCGCCATCATCCATGCAGAAGCAGGCGAACAGATGACGCCGGAACGCGTTGCCGACTATCCACGGCCACCACGCTTGGAAACCAGTGGTGACCATGTGCTCGTTCAAGTGGGAGGCGAGGTGTTGTTTGAAGGTCAAGGAACGCAACGCGTTCTGGAGACTTTCCACCCTCCCACTTATTACCTGCCGCCCGATGGCGTCAACACATCCCTGCTGACAGCGGCTGTTGGGCGCAGCTTCTGTGAATGGAAAGGGGTGGCTGAATATTTTGATGTTCAAGCAGGTGGCAAAACCATCCAACGCGCAGTTTGGCGTTATCCAACACCAACTCCAACTTTCATGGCCATTGCAGGTTGGTACGCCATATATCCAGGCTTGATGGATGGCTGTTGGCTTAATGGAGAGCCAGTCACCGCCCAGGCAGGGGGATTTTATGGAGGTTGGATCAGTTCTGCCGTGGAAGGCCCCTTTAAAGGTGATCCCAATCACCCTGAATTGATCTAATCGGTGAACAATGAATGAGCTCATTGGATTGTTGAAGCACCAACCCAAAAATTCAAGAATCAGTGGTCTGATCTCAGCATTGGAAGCAGAATCGACTGTTGATCTTGCGACTAGCGCCGATTCGTTAGAAGGCGTTTGGGAACTGCGTTGGAGCAGTGCCACACAACCCTGGTTGCAGCAAGCTCCGTGGCTTGAAAATCTGCAAGTGCTGGATCCAGCGACGCAGCGGGGTATGAATCTGCTCAGATTGTCTGGACCTCTGGCTGGAATGGCTGCCATCTCAGTCGAAGCTCAACTCAGCCTTGAGCTGCCGAATCGTGTGGGCGTGTGTTTCTGTCGCGGTGGATGGCGAGGTCCAAAGATTGCTGGATTACAGCGGCTCGAACTGATGAAACAACTGAATCAATCCTTTCCTGCGTGGCTGGATATCACGGTTCTCACGACAAACCTACGCGTTTGTCGCGGCAATGTAGGAACAATATTCGCGCTGCTTAAAAGGGACGACTTGGCAATCTCTGACTTCCTTCCTCCTTCCAAAAAGCAGAAATAAAGAAACTTGTGGATGATGATTGGATCAAACATCACAACAATCTGTTCCACAATTCAAGGCAGTAAGGCGACCGAAAGGGAACAACGAACAATAACTATGATCAATCACGATTGGATTGATCCCTGCCAAGCTCAAGGCACACACCTGTAAGAAGCAGATGGTCTGGGCTCCTGAAGCGGCCCGAAGTGTCCAGCAATGCACAGCAAGAACCTTTTTGGTGCTAGAAGACAACATCCTTTTTGAAACAAGATGCAGCTCTACAACGTCACTTGGCAGTTCCCAGAGATCGAAGGCCAAAAGGCTGCCTACACCAAGTTGATTGAGTACATGGCGAGCGGCGCCGAGGGTGACCGCATTGATGGCTTCGAGTTGATCAGCCGCACACACTGCCCTCAAACCGGCAGTGGCGTTGTGATCTGCAAAGCAGAAAGCAGCATGGTGCTGTTCAAGCACTTTGCTCCTTGGCGCGCGATGTTTGGCGTGGAATTTGAGATGCAGCCTGCTTTCACCGATGAGGAAGTGTGTGCATGCCACAAGGAGTTGTTCGAAATGATGAGTGCCTGAACACCTACTCACTCCTAAACAATCTTGTTGACGCCCCAGCTCAAGCTGGGGCTTTTTTTCTGGTGCTTGAATTTGATGTTTTGAATCAGAGAGAGGGGACTGAGCTCTAAACCCGATCAGGAAAAGCAAAACCAGCAATCAAGACGACACAACGACGATGAAGTTGTCTTTAAGAAATGGGAGACCAACAAACCGACACAACTAAAAACGTTGAAACCTATGATTTGACAAAACTAAAATTGACCAGATATGTTAGAAAAATAATTCAACGAGTGAACAAAGTAAAGAGTAACCCATGGATCAATGAAGATTGAGATTAATTTCGCACTTGGACAATTCACCATGAGCAAAAGCTCCTCTTGGCGAAGATCCCACCCCAGAGCCCTTCTTCTGTTCGTTCAACACCTTGGCCTATGAAGAACAAATGTCAATTGTTGAATCATCGGTGTGCTACCTAAACCCATGTCCTCGTCATTTGTTCGACGAGACGATGTGAACCGATTTCATGCGATTGACGCAGAGACAGATCCTACGAATCAAATTGACTCCCTGCATTCATTCTCTAAAATATTGTTCAACTAGCAATGAAAGAAAACACAATCGTTCAATGTCTTAATAAGTAATCTACAATTCACATCATGGCTGCTAGAAGACTCAAAAGTGACATCACAGACTCTCCATGACTCATCATGACCGCCAAGGAATATTGGACAAGGTAGCTGACGGCAGTAAAAGGACTTAGAGATCAGAAGACAAGAAATGAAGCAATGTCGTCATCAGCAATGAGGACGTTTCTTAAACGACGTGATCCCAAATTGAGATAGGGCATCAAACATATCAACGGCAATCGTCAAGAGCCCGTCAGAAATCGGGCTCCCTAGATGTCAAGACAAACCCTCTTTCTGACGAATGACCCAAGCCGTTGAAGCTTGCTGCTGCTTCCAAGCCACCAAGAGATCCTTCGCGAGGTCACGCAGCTGCTGGAGATCTTCGAAACTATCGATTTCCCTCGAAAACTTTTCCACTTCGAACTTTTGACCAAGAGTCAGAGCAATCGGTTCCATCATCATTCTCAACTTGGCAAATGCAAAGTACCTCAGATATTTTGTTTGGGCAAACCAAAAACGTAGTCGTTACAACCGATTCAAGGGAAAGATGCTCAAGCCAATACAATTTGCTGATTACAAAACATTACCTGACTTTGCTAATGACTTGGATTTGCTTTGCTGAATGACCTAGAAAAGGCTTGCAGCAACTCAAGTCGATGCATTTTTCCTGGCAAAAACATCTTGAATTATCCAGGACTGTATCCACCACTGCAGACAAAGATTCTGGAGTTGCACTCGCTCTAATGGGCATCGCCCTGACAATGCTGTCGAAGGATCTGTTGGCTTACGAACTGGAGATTGCTCCTGTCAGCCAGGAGGAATTTGATCTGAGCCAACTGTTTGGCTGACCGATCACCAACCGGATCACCGTCTAAACGCCGACCGGGACAAAAAGGCGTCCTCTCAGCCGTTGGACTTGGAAGACAGCTTGCTGGTTGAGCAGACGCCTGTTGACAAATCACCCTTAATCTCGTCGGTGAGCGCAACGTTGGCAATGCGTGATTTGACTGATGTCAGACCCTTTCGAAGTTGCACACACTGAGCGCATCTTCTGATTCGGGGGCGTCCAATGCGAGACGATGGTCCAACTGAGCAGGGGTTAGGAGCTGCCTGACTAGCTTGACGAGCCCCATAGCCAGACGCTTCGAACTCCCCAATCAGCCTTGTGACTGCAGGGTCTGAGCATCCAGCAAGACAGCTAGGCCGTCTTTCGATCACGGGAGACGGTCTTTCTCGTTCTGTGTGATTTGTAGCGACAACGAGCAGCCAACCAGATCTAAAAAGGAACATACGCTTTTTGAGCCATGCCATCCATCGTCAGGACCCAAGGCCAGACCAAGAAGCCACAGAGCGCCAAACCAGCAACGTTGCTGGCACGACCGATCTATCCCGGCAACCAAGACAAAAACGAGCACCACAGGACCTCTCACTGAGGTCCGAGGTCATCCAAACAAACCTGTCCTCAGCGAAACGCTGAGGTTTTTTTTTGCGAACAGAAGAGAGATCAATCCAATTCCCAGCATTCAGATCCATGGGGAGTCAGCAAGCACACCACGTGAGCTTCAGTGCTGATCACGCGATAGGTGCGTCCATCAGCTTCTGACTTCACCCGGGCATGCCAGTACGCATGGTCTTGATTGGTGTGTTGGGTTTTCGAATCCCAACCATGTTGCGTGAGCTCTTGAATCGTGAACACAGCATCAGCCTTTGTTGTCACTCACGTTGGAAGACATGGATGATGAATGCCAATGAACAATAGAAAGTGCTCGGGATTGCTTCATGGCCTGTGGCACATGAACCTGGAAGTGCTGTGAAATCAGAAAAAAGCCGGTGTCACCATCCCGACCTGAGTCGACGCATCTCCCCTCGCCCAGAAAGGAGACTCGAAAACCTTGTTGAGATGATCCAGAACTGATGGTGACGAACAACACCATTCACTCGCCTGGAGAGGAAGTGGCAACGGATTGGCAGATTGCTATCCGTTGGGCTCAACAAGGTTGGCCTTGCAACAGGCCATTCCACGAGACACAGCAAAAAAAAGCCCCGTCGAAGACGAAGGCTTTGAGTGGTGTGAGGAGTTGGTGTTTCACCAACCACCATCGGTCTAAGACAAGAAGGGGCTTTTTGTAGGCTCTTTGAAGATCTGGTCACAGATAACTGGCACTGTGACGCTTCTTGCTCAATGAGATGACCATGCAACGAACAGCGGCTCAAAAGCTGCAGGAGGATGACCGGGCAAGGCGCTCACAAAGGAAACTTCAGAGTGAGATCTTGATTGACGACGATAAGAAGCCTAGTCTCTCTGAATCACCCAATTACCCGGATTCGAATAGGGCCATGTCACTCTCCAAGAATGATCTTGGCATCACAAGCATGAATGACTTGGTGGACTGGACTGGGTCGTATATGCACTTCAAACAAGCGCTGGAAATGGTGGCTTGGAAGCGTGGTGAAGCGCTCAGCTATCTCGATGCCTTTCCTGGCTTTCGAGATCGGTTTAAAAAAGAGTTGATCAAGCAGAGACACTTGGAAGCTCGATTACCAAAGGCCATGCGAGACAAAATCGCTGCAAACAAACCTAACCTGAAGTTGGTTGAAACGATCTTATTCGAGCACAACAAAACTCCCTTAATGTGACAAACAAGTGAATCAAATACACTTCCAAGATGAATAACGGGATATCAAATCGATCGATCAAGACTCAATCAGTTTGACCCATTTGCAATCACCACCAAATTTAAAACATTCAAGAGGCAATTGAATGCGTTGCAATTAAAACGTGAACGCGTGAGTTTTGATCATCCATCATCATTTGATTGTGATTCCTTTCAACGCAAGTCGATGATCCTTATCCTCTGATCCATCGCAGCATGATCAACACAGGAACCCATCCATGCCAGATGCAGATTGACATCGTCATGCAATCTCCATGTTCAAATGCCAGACATTGATGGGATCCGAGGCGATTGGATCTGGAGCAACCGACAACACACCGATGCCCCTTGGCACCGCTGCTTCGTCGACGCACGACGACACTGCAAGAACTGGTTCAGGCAGCCTGAAAGATCAAAACCAACACCAGCACAACCAGACCCAGCACGATCCAGAACAGGGGGCTGGACTGTCCACGGGGGCTCGCTCGAATCGGAGACCCAGCTCGACCTGAAGCGCGACGCTGATCGGCGGGTGTTCCACACCGGTTGCATACCAGGCGTCCACCAAGTGAACGATCTGCACGAAAAGAGCTTGAGCCGCATTGAACGCAGCGTCGGGTCGACATCAACTCGATTTCCAACCAAAGCCAGAATCATCGAATGAACCCTGATGATGCAAGCAACAGAAGTTCCCCCTGGCTGGACCTTCAGTCTGTTGAAGCATGGATGGATGGTCACCGGGTCGTCCACAACCTCAGCCTGAGGCTCTGGCTAGGGGAATCAACAGCCATTCTTGGCCGCAACGGAGCTGGCAAAAGCTCTTTAGTGAAGTTGATCAATCGCAGTCTTTATCCTGTGGTGCAGCCGGGTTCGCACCTACGCCTGTTTGGCAGCGAAACCGTGAATCTCTGGCACTTGCGCCAAAGACTGGGTGTTGTGAACACAGAGCTGGAGCATCGCATTCCAGCAGCAATGACGGGGAGAGAACTGCTTCAGTCGGCCTTTTTCGGAGCCATCGGGCTTGGCCGGGACCGCCATCCAAGTGACGAACAGTGCCAGCGAACGAATTCACTGCTCGAAAGACTCGACCTTCAAACGCTGAGCGACATTGGTTTCGGTCAGCTGTCCGATGGGCAGAAACGTCGCCTGTTGATTGCGCGATCTCTCGTGCATGATCCCGACGTTCTCGTTCTGGATGAACCCATCAATGGCTTGGATCTGCGGGCACGCCACAAGCTGTTGGCGCTGCTCCGCGATCTCTGCAGGAACGGAACCACCTTGGTGTTGGTGACGCATCAGGTGGATGCAGTCATCCCAGAAATTCAACGGGTCGTGGGGCTAACTGAAGGCGAAGTGAGCCTTGATGGCTCTCCTCGAGACACATTGACGGCGGATCACCTGTCGAGATTGTTTGACACTCCCCTTTCGGTTGTGGAAAGCCATGGCTACCGCCAGGTGCTTCCCGCCTGATCATCCTGAGAGTGTGAACGTGCGAATCATCCCTGTGTGAGTGACCTCGGCAATGCTTCAAGGGGAGTGGGCAAACCAGAACCGCTCGAGAAATCTGGGTGAGGTGCCATCGGGACGGAAGCCGATGTCATAACCTCGCCTCGCCTGCGGGGTGACGCCTTGAACACCAACGCCAGAATCGATGCCCTCCAGCTCATGCTGACCGATCTGCGCATGCGCAACGAACCAATCCGGCACAAAGCGGCATTCCGCGGTTGTCAGCCGGAATTTCAGGCGTTGGTCACTCAATTGATCGAGCAACTCGAAGCCGAGCTGATCGAGGAGAAGCAGAAATTCCGTGCCGCTCAACGGGGCTGATTCTTGTAAGCGGCGGGTGCCAACACGAGGAACACATACCACCAGCTCAACACCAGGACCGAAGCGGGCACGGTGATCCAAAGCCGATGGAGAAGCATCCAGCTCGAAACAATGGCGATCAAACCTGTCAGCAGGATCGACCAGGGCTGACACCACATGGGTTTGTGCGCCCAAAGATCAGGGTCCTGTGAGTCCGTCACCGCAGCTGCTCAAGGGAACCGGCGTCGTGAAGCCGAACCAGATCGTCATAGCCACCAATCAGATCGCCATCAATGAAGATCTGAGGGAACACACCCCGACCACTGCGCTGACGCCAGGCTTCAAACTTCTCGTCGCTATCCACAGTGTCGAGCTGATAAGGAATCGCAAGCCGGTTGAGCAGCTGCATCGCCCGGTGACACCATGGACAGCCTGGAAGCACCGCCACCTCGACACGTTTCTGCGCAGGGCCAGGGTGTGCTGTTGGCAGACCACTCAATCCCAACAACACCTGAGCACCCTTCAGCACGAGGGTTCCAGGCTCCAAATGACCACCCCAAACCTGACAGGCTCCGTCGGAAAGGCTGAGATGGAGGTGAACGCCTTCAGGGGAGAAGGTGCCATTGAGAGTGATGATCTCCAGCTCTCCCTGCAGACGTGTCGGCTGCTCCTGACCAGGACATTGGAAGGACGCCTGTGAAAGATTGCCGACGACGCCAAGCACAAATCCACTGAGATTGCGCTCGGCTGCAAGAGCGCTGAGCGTGTGGTGAAGGTCATGCCCGGGGTCCAGCTGCAGGGGCAGGGTCTCCATCCGGACAGATCAAACAAACCGAGACAGATTACCGCTCCCCTCCGCAGCGGTACTGCGGTACGATCACGTTACAGTCCAGTAACGTGATCGTGTCATTCCTTCAAGCATTGCTGGACGAGCTCCGTGACCAGCTGGAAGCAGAACCCCTGCCACTCACAGCGGCTCAGGTGGCGGAGGCGGCGGATTCAGAACGGCTGAATGTGACCCTGCCGGGAGGTGTCATGAATCGCCTCAAACAACAGGCTCTTGCGGAAGGGCGCAGCTGCAGCAGTCTGGCCACCTTTTTGATCGAGGACGGCTTAAGACGGCACGCGATGCTGCGCTAACACCACGCGCGCTAGCACCACTCCCAGGAGGGCACATCAGTTCAGCAAGCGATTTGTGATCTGCTTCACCATGCCGCTGCGCTGAAGCTGCAGCAACTCCACATCGATCGGAGTCCTTAGCGCATTATCGACCGGCAGCACAAATCCATAGGTCTGCGTGGCCAACGCAAAGGGAGCCATTTTGAAGGGTGCCTCTGGATTTTGTTGGAGGTAGTAGCGCATCGGAGCCGCGTCGAACAAGACCGCATCCACGTCACCGGCGGCGAGCAAGGCGATGGCTTTGGGGAGCGTGTCGGCCTGCTTCGGTTGTGCTCCGTACAACCTCGCCCAGGTTTCACTCGTGGTGCCAACCACCACAGCGACAGACTTATCGCGCAGATCCGATCGCTCGCGAATGGTTGATGGCTCCAGTTTCGAGAGCGAAACAGTGAAGGCAGACGCCAATCCAGCAGTGATGGATGACAGAGCCAGCAACGACATCAACATCCAAACGCCGGCAATCGTTCTGCCGGTTCTGGAGGTGGGAGCACGATCGCCATAGCCGACGGTGGTCAAGGTCACCAACGCGAACCACATGCCGTTGCCAACGCCTTTGAAATAAGGGCGAGGGAAATGTTCCGAATTGCGCCGTCGTTCAGCCAACCAGATCAGGTTCCCCACTACGAACAGCAGCACCATCAATCCACCCAGGGAGGAGAGCGCAGCCCAACCAAAAAAAGGACTGAAACGCGACCACAAGCTGGGGGGCCGCATGGGGATCATCAGACCCTCCTCCCCATGAAAATACGGTTGAGTGAAATCGATTTTTGGATTGGCGAGACGATCGGGAGTGATACTGATCGGCCCAATGGCCAGATCAACATCGCCCTGGCCCACCGCTTCGATATTGGCCTTGGAGTTGGGTTGAGGCACGTAGACGAAGGGGCGATCAAGACGGCTGGCTGTTTCCTCCCAGATCTGAATGCTGATGCCCTCCAAACCATCCGAGTCTGAAATCACAAAAGGAGCAGACCCGCTCACGCCCACCCTGATCACCTGAGGCGCCGCTAGGGACGGAGCTGACCATCCCAACAGGGCAGCCAGAAGCCATGACACTCTTGAAATCACCGTCATCGGATTCAGCCGTTTTGCTCAAGCCGCTTAACGATCACCCCCATCGCAACCAGGGAACCCAGCAGAGCCAGCAACAACGCGAGAGTCATCGACAGTTCAACAAACGATGGATGTAACACCGAGATTGCCATCTCTTGTGCAGCGAAGCCATGCCAACCCTTCACAGCGGTAAAGGTTTCCAAGCAGTCCGAAAAAATCGCTGCAGAATGAAAAGCGGTTGGAACTTCACTCTCCGCATTGTCCGTCCGGCATGCCACTGACCCTGCTGAGCAGAGCCGGAACACGCAAGTTCCACAAGCCATCGCCCCTGGCGAGAGCTACCACTGGAGCTGGAACGCCGAGGAACTCATACTTCTTGGCCAGAAAGCGCTCTGGAGGCCCGCAGGAGGTGAGCTGTTCGTTGCTGACTTGCATCTCGGCAAAGCCGAGGTGTTTCAGGCCTGCGGGATTCCGCTACCCAGCGACGGTGATCAAGCAACCTTTGGGCGACTGGAAGCGCTCTGCGCGACGTGGCAGCCCACGCGCCTTATCATCCTCGGCGATTTGATCCATGGTCGCCTGGGGTTGACCGAACGCCTGCGGACGGACCTTCAGACCCTCGACCAACGCTTGAACACCAACGTTGTGCTGGTGGGTGGAAACCATGACCGGAGCTTGCCGAGTAGAGAACGCATCCAGCAGCGATCCTTCAGGGTTGGAGACCTTTGGCTGAGCCATGAACCCGAACCGCCAGGCGACGGCGAGCCAGGGCTGAATCTCTGCGGTCACGTTCACCCCGTCGCCATCGTTCGCCAAGGCCCCGATTGCCTGCGATTGCCCTGCTTCGCCTATGAGGCATCCCATGAACGGCTGTTGCTGCCTGCCTTTGGCGCCTTAACAGGAGGCCATGATTGCGGTCAGGTGGATCGCAAATGGTTGGTGGCGGAGGATCGGGTGATGGCCTGGCAGGACCCCTCGCCACCATCGCGTCGACGCAGGTGGGGCCGATGAACCGCTCTCGCTCCACGGCGGTGGCCCCCAGAAGCAAGCAGAGGCGCCAGCAGCGCCGCAAGACCAGGCGTAGCCATTGGATGCGCTGGCAACGACACTGGCTGATTTTGGGAGTCCCTGTCGCTGCCTTTGCAACCTTGGTGTTTTTGGCCCCACGAGAGCCAGACCCTGCAGACCAGTACTCGAGACAGCATCAAGCCAAAGACGTTGCACTTGGATCGTTTCGTTACCAGCCGAATGAGGAGGTGTACGCCTTGAATTTCGATCCGCGCAACGTGCGGTTTGGGCTGCTGGAGGGATGGGATCGCGAGCAGGACGCGTTTGCCGACGACGCTGCACTGGCTTTCGTCTCCGGTCCGATGTACGAGCGGCACATCGATGCGAGAGGGCAGGAGATCACCGTCCCCTTGGGTGATCTGAAGTTTGGCCGCCGGCTCTGGCGCGGGAGGAACCGCACAGCATCACGCCAGCGGGCGTTCATCGGAATCCGGCGCAATGGCTCAGTCGATTTCGGCTACGGGGAGTTGAACCAAGACCGCATGACGACCTACGACACCTTCGTGGGTGGTTTGCA
>MDSZ01002007.1_pt1 | contig 14050 bp, 8 predicted proteins | sample 811201 | NCBI WGS metagenome assembly MDSZ01 (sample SAMN05326647, study PRJNA326480) | marine metagenome | isolation source: seawater | place: Indian Ocean: North | collected 2010
CATGGCAATCCCTGCAGAAGGTGAAGAGAAAGAAATCGTTGCAGGTTGGTATGCTACTGAGGATGGTCACACAACCTCTGTCGCACACTGGTTGGAAGAGGATGACTTCCGCAAGAATGGCGGCGTCATGAATCATGAGACCTTGGATTCCATTCAGAAGCGCAAAAAACCGTTCACGGTCGATTACACGGGATTCGGATGGGTTCTGATCAAGAATGGTGTTTTTGAAGATGAGAAGATGGAGTATCCTTGGTTTGCTCCAAAGATGCAACAGTTTGAATCTGGCAAAGTTCAAGACATGTGTGGTGAGGACGTTTCTTTCTGTCTTGATGCAAAAGAAGCGGGTTATGAGATCTGGTGTGATCCCCGGATTCGCGTTGGGCACGAAAAAACACGTATTATCTGATGAAGTATAATTTGGATGTAAAAGGAGAAAGAATGGGCGAAAATCTTTCTCCTGAAGCATTAAGTGAACTGCTTGACAATTTGGCGGAACGATTTTATGATCATAAGGTCGAACCCGAAGACATCGTTGTAATGGAGGTTATCGAATGAAAGTTAAGAAGAGTTTGTTGGGTAAAGTTTTTGTTGAATCGACGCCCAAGAAAACACGTCAAGGAATGGGAAAACATACTAAGTTTTCCGCTTCTTCTCGTAACGGACGTAAAAAACGATATCGCGGTCAAGGTAAATAATGAAACTTGAACTTCGCACCTATCTCGCTCCCAGTAAAGTCTGTGACGGGGTAGGTGTTTTTTCTTTGGTTGATATACCAAAAGATACATGTATCTTTACACCTTCTCAAACTGAATACATATTGTGGACAATGGTTGATGCACAACTTCATGAAAGAATTGCAACCTTAACTTATTATGATGAGAATGGATTCTGGATTGATAGTGATTTGGACAAATTAGGTCCTCAATATTACATAAACCATTCCCATGACCCAAATGTCGCTTACAATAAAGACACGGGTAAACTCTACGCTATTAAGGACATTCCGAAAGACGTAGAACTCACTGATTATTATTTTCCAGGAGAAAGAGATTGGCTTATCTAAATCATAGTCTTCCCGATTGGTCTTGTTACATCCGTAATGAGTTTCTTTTCAATCATAAAAAAGGGCACGGTGAAGTGACTCGTTGTGATGTTCATTCTGTTGCGAGTATAGAAAAAAGAACGCCAATGTTTGAGGCGTTTCTTGAGAATGGTGTTAACTGGACAAGAAGACCTCTACATGCGTTCTGTTGGAAACCTGATGCGCCGATTGAACCACTCGAAGATACAATGTATTGGGATTGTTTTTCTCCCTATATCGACGTTCAGAGACGACATAGATTGGCGGGATTGAAAGCAGAATTAATTCGTCCTGATAATCAGAAAAGAGTGGGAACCTATATGTTCACTCTCGATTGGTCATGGGAGAACAAAGGTATGCCTGATTTGAATTTCTCTGAAACACCAGAACATAAGTGTGCTCACCTGTTCAAAATGGAAAATGGCAATTATTATGCTTATCCAAACAATCGGATTATTTGGTATGATGATGCTTGGACTTTTAATCGTATCAAGGCAAATCCTGGATATGAAATTGACCTGACAGTTTACGCTGTTGAAGGTCGTCGAACAATTGAAACTAGTGATGACTACATGTACGAAATCACAGATCTTAAAAAAGGAGAATCAAAATGACCACGAATAAAGATTTACGTGCAACCTGGGAATCAACCCTGATGTCCGATTATTGGACATTACCAACCAAAGAAAATAAAAAGAAAGTTCTTCGTGAAATTGATAATGATGATTGGGCATCAGATGACGTTGAGTCTCTGAATGAAAATAAATAAAATCAAACGAAGTTAGAACGCTTATGTTACTTCCACATCCCGACGATTATATGCATCAGTTAATCGTAACTTCAGGAGGAGATGCAGTCAGGATGTGGAGGGAAGAAATAAAAAAGGCATGGGAATATCAATGTGCGTATTGTGGTAGTAGTGATAATTTAACGATGGACCATGTAAGACCAAGAAGTATGGGTGGCCAAGACAAAACAAATAATGTCGTTTGTTGTTGTCATAAGTGCAATAAATCAAAGGCTGCAACTAACTGGGAAGATTGGTATTCAAGACAAGACTTTTTTACTCTTGATCGCTATCATGCAATTCGCGAATGGACACAACCTACTTTTGTTGGTCCAATGAAGAGATTAGTTCGCGGCAAAAATGGTAACCCAACAAGGTATGTGATTACACAACCTGCTTAAATAGTTGATAAATAATAAGTAAAATTATAGTATCATGCCTGTCGAAAGGGTTAGTAAATCATTTAAAGACATTAGTATGTCTTTTAGTTTAAATCCTTTGAATTCTGATATAGTTGCTGTCACAAACGTGACTGCGATTAATAGATCGATTCGCAATCTTGTTTTGACTTCTCCTGGAGAAAGACCTTTTTCTCCTAGTCTTGGATCTGAAGTCAGTCGATCTATATTTGCAAATATGGATCCTTTATATGCAGATTTAATTAAAGATCAAATTGAGGAGACAATTCAAAGGTTTGAACCAAGAGTTAATCTAAGAAGCGTTGATGTGATACCTAATTATGATAATAATGAATATTCAGTAAGAATTTCATACTTAGTGGTTGGTGTTGATATTCCGCCACAAAAACTTAATTTCGTTCTCCAATCAACAAGGTAAATGTCATTAGTAAATTTTACCGATCTAGACTTTGATCAGGTTAGATCATCTATTATTGACTATTTGAGGTCGAACTCAACGTTCACCGACTATGATTATAGTGGGTCGAATCTTTCGACTATTATTGATGTATTAGCGTATAACACATATATCACATCTTATAATGCCAATATGTTGGCAAATGAGTGTTTCATTGACAGTGCAACACTTAGAGAAAATGTTGTTGCTTTAGCTAGAAACATTGGATACGTACCAAGATCAAGAAAAAGTGCGACAACGAAAATAAGTTTTACTGTAGACACAACCACAATATCTGGTGTTAAACCAAGACAGTTAACACTAAAGAAGGGAATTGTAGCTTCAACTGGATCTACCTTTGGCAATAGATCATTCTCTTTTTGCACAGTTGCTGATATTACTGTTCCCGTAAAGTCAAATGGAATTGCTGCGTTCATAGACATTCCAGTTTATGAAGGTAATTTAATAACAGACTCTTTTACACAACAAGTATATGAACCAGATCAAAGATTTCTTTTGAGTTCAAATGGTGCAGATACATCAACTCTTAGTGTCATCGTTAAAACATCCCAAACTTCAAGTGTACAAAGAACATATAATCAAGCAAATAGTCTTTTTGATGTAGATTCAACATCTGCTGTTTATTGGGTTCAGGAAACTTCTGATGAACAACATGAGTTAATTTTTGGTGATGGTGTATTTGGAAATAAGCTTCAGTATCCAAACTTCATCGAAGCAAGTTATGTTGTTGGTAATGGATCGGATGCTAATCAAATTTCATCAATGTCATTCAGTGGTAGAGTCGTCTATAAGGACGGTTCAACTGAAGTAACTACCAATAGTGGATTTTCTGTTTTAAGTGTCTCAGAACCGACTTACGGTGGGTCTGCAATCGAAAATGTTGATTCTATTAAGAAATATGCAACAAGAATATATGCATCACAAAATCGTGCAGTTACATCTGTAGATTATCAGGCATTAGTTCCAGTCATTTATCCCGAAACCGAATCTGTTGCTGTATTTGGTGGTGAGGAATTAAATCCACCACAGTATGGAAAAGTTTTTATAAGTATTAAACCTTATAATGGAAACTTCCTTTCAAACTTAATTAAGGAGAATATTTTATCAAGTCTTAGAAAGTATACCGTCGCTGGAATTGTTCCACAAATTATCGATCTCAAGTATCTTTATGTTGAAACATTCTCCGATGTTTACTATAACACCAATTTAGCATCGAGTTCTGATACAGTCCAGACAAACATCAGTAGCAATATTCAGGACTATTCTGATTCGGTGGAATTAAACAAATTTGGGGCCAGATTTAAATATTCTCAATATTTGAGAATTATTGATCAAACAGATGAATCGATCACTTCAAACATTACCAAAATACAAATACGTAGAGATTTAAGACCAGTTCTTAATGCATTTACAGAGTATGAAATTTGTTTTGGTAATAGATTCCACATTAAAGATAGAAATGGATATAACATAAAATCTTCTGGTTTCCAAGTTTCTGGAATTGATGGAGTAGTTTACTTGGGAGATTTGCCAAATGCTGATATGTCAACTGGCACATTGTATTTGTTTACATTAAAAAGTTCGTCTCAACCAACAATCGTTAAGAACAACGTTGGTGAAATCGATTATATGACTGGCGAAATTAGAATTTATCCAATTAACATTATTTCTACTGTGGTAAATAGTCAAGTACCTATTATTGAAATATCAGCTATACCATATTCAAATGATGTAATTGGTCTTCAAGATCTTTATTTGCAATTAGATACTACATATAGTGAAATCAAAATGATATCTGATAATATATCTTCTGGTTATAATATTTCTGGATCTAATTATGTTGTGAGTTCTAGTTATTCTGATGCATCTTTTGTTCGTGGAACACCTCTCGTATCAGCTGGTGAAAACAATCAATCTACAAATTTAATTTCACAAAGAGTTATATCAAGTGAAAGTGGACAGGTTATCTATTCGCAACCATCCACAACTTCATCAAGTGGAAGTGTTACCTATTCGCAACCATCTACAACTTCAACCGGATCAGGTTATTAATTAAGATCAAATGGAAAAAAGAGTTAAAATACAACAAATCATTGAGAGCCAACTGCCTCAATTTGTGCGCGATGAGTTTCCTCTTGTATCGCAATTTTTAAAACAATATTATATTTCTCAAGAAGCAAAAGGTCTTCCAGTTGATATTCTTAGCAATATTGATCAATACATTAAACTGGAAGAAACTTGCAATCTTTATGCGACAAGTTCTCTTTTTTCATCAATAGGTAGATCTGATACTACTATTCAACCATTAGATCCAAATTTTACCACAGGATTCCCTGATAGGTATGGTCTCATTCAGATTGACGATGAGATCATAATGTATGAATATAAAGATGATAGGTATTTTTATAACTGTCATCGCGGATTTAGTGGTGTGACATCATTAAGATCCACAAATGATCCATCCAGACTAACGTTTTCAGAATCCAGAGCTACTTTTCATGATGCTGGAACTGAAATAAAGAATTTAAGTGTTTTATTTTTACAAGAATTTTTAAAGAAAACCAAATCCCAGTTCATTCCTGGATTTTCGGATAGAAAACTTGATAGTGCTATCAACAAGAGATTGTTCATTAGCAGATCTCGCGATTTCTATGAATCCAAGGGAACAGATAGATCATTCAAAATTCTCTTTAATGCTCTTTATGGGGAGCCGGTTGATGTAGTCAGACCTAGCGATTATCTTTTTAAACCTTCAGACGCTGGATATTCCATTACAAAAAATCTTGTTGTAGAAGTCATTAGTGGTAATGGACTTGATCTTTTAAATAAAACTTTAATACAAGATGCATATCCTGAATATGGAATTCCAAGCGCTAAGGGAAGTATAACTGATGTTGAAAAATTTATACTAGAAGATAAAACATATTACACATTAAAGTTAGATTTTGATTACAATAAAGACATTAACGCTAGAGGTAGTGTCGATGGTGAATTTCAAATCCATCCCAAAACAAAAATAACTTTTGTTGAGTCATTAAGATCTGAATATCTTACTGTGGATTCCACTATTGGATTTCCAGAAAAGGGCGTTTTATCAGTAAATGACTCTGCAGATGACGAATATAAATTAGCATATTTTAGTAAGAATATTAATCAATTTGAATCTATTCTTCCAGCTAACTCTGCTCCATATACAATATATGGTACAGATGTCAATGTAAGAGGATTTGGACCTAAAGAGGGATGGTTTTATCCATTATTCTTAAACGAATCTGATGCTAGGGATGCGGACGATAACTTAGCTGATCCACATAAACATACTTTTATTGAATATCCTGGCGTAACTTTTTGGATGCCAAGCAATCAGCAAAATCACGCCAAATCGACAACACCAGATACAATAACATATCTGAATGGAAGAAAATTTGATCTTACAAAAGGTGGTGTACCCTCTACATTCAATAGAGAATCTGATGTTGTATTGGATGTTTACGCAAAAGGATATGTAGCTCCGACACAATCGGCAGATTCTCTGATAAAAGTTCGTATTGGTGGAGTACTTTCTGGATTAGACATCTATGATACTCCATATGGCATTGAACCAAGAGAAAGAATTTTTATTAAAACTCTTGGATCTAATGTAAAAAATATTAAGACATCGGGATGGATTACCAATACTCCCGTCAGATTAAACGTAAAAAGTATAACTCTCTCTGATCGAGCATCAAATACATATACTATCATAACAACAGATGATCACAGTTTTCAGACCGGAGACTCTGTAATTGTTACAGATAGTTTAGGAAATATTGTAGAAACAACTGTCGGTAGAATTAATAGCGAGAATAACTTTCAAGTTACTGGATCTGTTCTTAATGTAAGTTCTGGAAATACTACTTTTAAAGTTGAAAGATTGATATCAAAAGTTCAGAGTAACTTATATGATACGATTATTGGTTCTTCAGCCAACATTCAAAACATTTATAATGATTTTGAAGATAATGTTTTAATTGCATCAAATTCTCTTCCCAGATATCCACAAGAAGAATTAAATCCATACCTTAAAAAGTATACTCTTTCGGGATCTTATAGTGGAGAGACGATTACATTAACCAGTTCGAGTCAAGATCATGGACTCTTTACTGGAGATTCTGTATATTACAGACCATTTTATGAAACTATTGGGAATTCTTCTGCACAAAATATTAATAAGTTTGATGATATTTCTGAAGGAATATTTTATGTAAAGAGAATTAATTCCAATAGTGTTAAACTCTCTAGATCTCAATCTGATCTTTTTGCAAATAAGTTTGTTAGCTTTACTGGAACTGTAACTAATAATTCTTTAGAATATTATGATTTTAATGCCAAGTATGTTGAACCACAACAAATCGTAAGAAGGATATCCTCAGTAGATAAAAAGAGTGGTGAATACGAAACACATCCTGGTTCTATTGGTGTTCTTATTAATGGAACTGAAATCTTAAATTATAAGTCTTCTGATGCTGTATATTATAACTCTATTGAAAGTGTAGATGTCAAATCTCCTGGATTTGGGTATGATATAATTTCTCCTCCAGTTCTTGAAGTTTCTGATTCTGTTGGTGCTGGTGCAACTTTAGTTGCTAATGTTGTTGGTTCTCTTGAAAGAATTGATATTGTTTATCCTGGATTTGATTTCATAGAAAAACCAGTCATTACAATTACTGGAGGAAACGGATCTGGAGCATCTGCAAAGGTAAACACAACATCAATTGAACATAGAATTGATTTCAGATCTGATTTTCCTGTTGGTATTTCTACTGTTCTTCCAGCTTCACAAGGCGGACTGAATATTAATGTTGTTACTAATGAAATTGGTTTTGGAACCTATCATAAATTTAGAGACAACGAAAGAGTAATATATGAAACTTTTAATCAACAAGCAATTGCTGGTTTAACAACGAGCGCTTCTTATTATGTCAAGGTTCTTGACGGAAATACAGTCAAACTACACAAGAATGTGAATGATTCTATTTCTGGAATCAACACTGTATCTCTTGTTGATTACGGAGTGGGTGTACATGCTCTTAGATCGGCAGTAACAAAATCAATCGTAACTAATATTATTGTTGATAATCCTGGATTTGGATATGAAAACAAGAAGAGAGATATTCCTCTTTCGGGAATCAATACTGCTTTAGATTTAATTAGAATTAAATCTCATGGATATAAGACAGGTGAAGAAGTTGTATATGAATCAACCGAAACTTCTATTGGTGGATTAACATCGTCAACTTCTTATATCGTCAAATCTATTGATGAGAATACTTTATCTCTTTATTCAATTGGTGTAGGTCAAACTAATAGAAATCATTATATTGATAATGATATAAAGACAAATTTAACTACTAGTGGAATTGGTTCGCATTTTTTAAATTATCCACCAATTAAAGTTGAAATTAAAGGAAAGGTTGGAGTAAGCACCCTTAGTGATTTTGACTTTAATGCTCAAATTCAACCAATTTTCCGTGGATCTATTGAAACCGTTCAAACAATTAACGGTGGTGTCGGATATGGAGCTTCAGAAATTCTCAATTATCTCAGAGAACCAAATATTACCCCAAATTCAGGAAAAAATGCTCAACTTAGTGTTGTAGTACAAGATAACTCCATTAAAGAAATTTTGATTTTAAATGGTGGATCTGGATATAACTCTCCGCCAAATCTTTTAATTAATGGGAGAGGAAAATATGCTAAATTGACACCAATTATTCAGAATGGATCAATCATTGAAGTACGTGTTATCAATGGTGGTATTGAATATGATGAAAACACCACTATTAGTGTAATTGCTGCTGGTCAAAATTCTGTTTTCTCTACAAAAATACAATCGTGGAATGTCAATAACTTCCAAAAATATTATAATATTATAAAGAGTGATGATGGTATTATTGATAATGGATTAGAGGAAAATAGCCTTCAATATTTCCATCTATATGCTCCAAGATCATTAAGACAAAATATTTTTGCCAGATCCATCGACACCGAATCTTTTGGAGATGACTATTCTCCTATTATCAAGTATGGTGTCTATGATCTTATAATTGAATCTGGATCTGAGTCTAATTCTGTAAATCACTCTCCAATTATTGGATGGGCATATGATGGCAATCCAATTTATGGTCCATATGGGTATTCAAATCCAGAGGGTGGCGTAATACGTCAGATGAAAACCGGATATCAATCCGTTACTAAAGAAAATAGACCTCCTCTTGGAGCTTTTCCTAAAGGATTTTTCGTTGAAGATTTTGAATATGATAACTCTATTGGTGATCTTGATGATAACAATGGTAGATTTTGTATAACTCCAGATTATCCAGATGGTACTTATGCTTATTTCTCTTCATTAAATGCAGATACAATTGCATCATCTGGTCCATTTGATGGATTTAAAGAACCAGTATTTCCATATTTTATCGGACAAAAATTCCATAATAAACCAGACGAGTTTAACTTTAGGAAGAGTTCAAATCAATATGAATTTGATTTCCAAAATAGCAACTATTTTAGAAATACTTATGTTGAAGGATATACAAAACAAGATACACTATATCCATTTGTAAATTATCCAAACAGATTTAAAAAACAAATAACACAAGTACAAACAATATCAACAGGAAATATTCAGAGTGTTGGTATTGAAACGGGTGGAGATCTTTACAAAGTTGGAGATAATGTTGTTTTTGGTGACACTGGAGAATTTACATCAAAAGCGGTAGCAAAAGTTGAAAGAGTTTCTGGAAAAACAGTTGATACCGTAAGTGTGGCCTCCACAGAAATTCCCAATATCGAGTTTGCTATCAGTGATAAAATTGATGGATTGATTGGATTTTCTAGTGTTCCTCATGGACTTAAAGATAGAGATCTTGTAACTATTAGTGGATTCTCTACTCATTCTGGTAGAATCGATAATTTTTACACTGTTGGTATTCGTTCCGATAACTATGTGTTCACTCTTGGCATTGGAACTGCTGGAGCCACTGGTATTGTTACATATTTCTATGTTTCTGGAATATTAAAATATCCAAACATCAGGGAAAATGATGTCCTTTCTGTTGCTGGTATTGGTACAACAGGAGAGGTTCTTGGATATGAACAAGTAAAAGTCCTCAATATTGATTCTGAAACATCTAGAATTCGTGTGTTGAGAGGACATAACAATACTGTTTCTTTTGCATACACGGCACAAACAAATCTTCTGGAAATTCCCAGAAAATTTAATGTATCTGTTGGATTGAATACAACTTATAATTTCCCAATCAATAGAGAATTGTATTTTGATCCATCGGAATCTGTTGGTGTTGGAACAAATCTTGGTATTGGAGCTGGATCGACTATAACTTTTGCTAATCCTGGAGTAGGAAATACTCAGGTATTCGTACCAACAAGACAAATTTTCATTCCCAATCATGGATTAAAAACAAATAATCTTGTTGAATATAAGGTTGGGGATGGTTCAGCATTACTTGTTTCTAGTAATGCAGGAATAACAACATTTGATTTAAATGATGGTCAACTTTTATATGTTGCCAACATTGGTGCTAATTTTATTGGTTTGTCCACGGCAAAGGTAAGTATTGCCAACACTGGTTCTTATGTTGGACTTGGTACAACAACATCTGGTCTTCTTTACTTTGCTGGAATTGGTACGGGTAGTTATCATAGTATTGAATCTCGAAATAGTGGAGTAGTAAAGGCAAAAGTTTCCAAAAATGTTGTAACTGTTTCTACAGCATCAACTCATGGACTTTTGGTTGGTGATGAAGTTGGAGTAGATTTAAAATCCGGTATTACTACCACCATTACCGTAAAATATAACGATCATAACAGAAGAATTGTATTTAATTCGAGAGATTTTAAATCAAATGATGTTGATATTAATACAGATCTTATTACGATAATAAATCATGGATATTCCAAATCACAAAAGGTGATTTATGGCATCGGATTGACTGAGATTTCTGGTCTCAATGATCAGGATATGTATTACATTTCTGTTTTTGATGACAATAATGTTGGTCTTTGTACATCGAAATTTGATGTAGAACAAAATCCACCAAAACTTGTAAATATTCAGTCTAAGGAATCTGGAAGTATTTCTCCAGTAAATCCATCGATAAGAACTTATTATAACAATAAACTTGAATTTAATTTGGGTGATCCTAGTTTGTCTTCTCCAAGTAATGGAGTTGATTACTCTGCTTTTGATATGAAGTTCTATAGAGACTCTTTATTTGTTAACGAATTTAAGACTACAGGAACTTCCGATGAATTTGAAATTCAGAAATCGGGTAGAGTTGGAATTGATAGTACATCTACTGTAACTGTTTCTATTAATGAAAGTGTTCCAGGATATCTTTATTATAAATTTGATCCAATAAACACTGATGAAATATCGAGAACAAAAATTGATATTGTAGTTGATGATGATGTTACTAATGCAAACCAGATACAGATCAGACCTAGCATTTACAACGGACTTCATGAAGTAACTAGTGTTGCTTCAACATCCTTTACGTATAATTCCTTAAGAAAACCAGAATATTCAATATACACAGATTTAGAATCCAAGTTATCTTACGACACAAATTCCAATTCTGCGTTTGGACCTATTTCTACGGTTGATTTAACTTTTAGTGGAAATGGATATAGACAAATACCTGGAATTTCAACAGTAACTTCCGAATATGGTTCTGGAGCTATATTAAAAGCAAATAGTACTAATATTGGTGTTGTTGGAGAAACAAATATACTTGATATTGGATATGAGTATCCAGTTGATAATACATTAAGACCAACATCAAATCTACCTCAACTTTTATCTGTAGTCCCATTAACATCCTTTGATTTTATTGGAATTGCATCTGTTGGTGTTAACTATTTGACTGCTCCAGACTTGGTTGTTCTGGATGGATTTACGAAAAAAGTTGTTTCTGATGTAAAACTTGAATATGAAATTGGTGATACTCAGGTCACAATCCTTGAAAACACTTTTGGTATGAATTCTACTACACCAGTTATTATTCCAATTAATAACTCCAATGGTGTAGGAATTAAATCAATGATATACGATGAAACATTACAAAATGTCATTGTTACTCTTGATCAAACATTCAGTGACACTTTCCCATTTAGTGTTGGCGATAAGGTTTTAGTTGAAAATACAGGTCTTGGAATAGGATCTACTGGACGAGGATATAATTCTTCTCAATATGAATATACCTTATTTGAACTGACATCTACAGATCCAAATCTTGGTGGTGCTGATCCAACTATTACATATAGTTTGTCGGATTTTCTCAAAAATGGTGAAAATCCAGGTGTATTTAAATATTCCAACTCTGCAGGTAGAGTTATTCCTTCAAAGTTTTTCCCACAGTTTGATATTAAATTAACTCCAAATAATTACTTCATTGGTGAAAGAGTTGTAGCTAAAGGAACATCAAAATATGGAATTGTTGAAGGATGGAATCCACAAACTCAAAATGTTAAGGTTTCTTCTGAATTTGATTTCTTACTTGGCGAAACTCTTGAAGGAACAAGTTCAAGAACCCAAGGTGTTGTTTCTAATAAGGTTAAATTCAGATCCAGCATGAGCGTTGATTATGGTTCAACAGTTAAATCTGGATGGAAAAAAGATACCGGATTCTTGAATAATAATACTCAAGCAATGCCAGATAATGAGTATTATCAACATTTTTCATACGCACTGAAATCTAAAGTTTCTCTTGATAAATGGAACGATGCAGTTTCTTCTCTTGTTCATACTCCAGGATTTGTTAAATTCAGTGATCATGTTATCGAAACTCCCGATGATAGAGATAACGGTAGAGCATTTACATTTGGGGATGAATCCGTACTTAATGTGATTGTTGATTATACATCAGTTACTTCTTTAGATTGTTATACCAATTTTGATTTAGTCTCAGAGAACTTCATTACTGCAAATAGTCGATATGTATCAGATGAAATTCATTTCAAATCAAAAATACTTACAGATTATCTTGAGTCTATTGGTAATAGAGTACTTTTATTAGATGATATTAGTAATCAGTTCAATTCTTTTGCTAGAGCTACAAGATTTGATGTTGTTGACTTGTTTGATGTTGCAGATGGACGTGCATTTAAATATTTGATTTATGTTCGCGACAAAGTATTTACTGGTGAAAGACAAGCTATTCAGTTGACCTTGTTTAGAACAGATATTCAACAAGTATACTTAAGTCAATATGGATCAGTGTCTACAACTGGTCCGGATCTGGGATCTTTTGATGTTAGAGTCTTGGGATCAGAGGGACAATTACTATTTTATCCAGTCAATTTTAGATTCAATGATTATGAAATTGCAAACGTTTCTATTGATATTAGTACTGGAGCGGCAGGTATTGGAACAACTGATCTTGGAGATATTGTAAGACTGGAATCTGCAAATAATACTGGTTCTGGAACCACGACTGTTGTTTCTATTGCTGCGACATATCGAGCTTCTAAAATTATTAATCTTGTAAGTTCTGGATCAACATTATTCCAATTTGATGAAATCAGTTATGTATATGATGATACCGACAATGAAATTTATTTCCTTGATTATGGAACATTTAGTAATGATCCAAACCCAATCGGATTAGGAACATATACTGCAACATATCAAGATGGAAATGTGGATGTTCTTTTCATTCCACACAATGTTGGTATTGCTTACAGTTTTGATACTTATACAGTTCAAGTTGGTATAGCAACTACGACTAATGTTTCTGAGGGATCACAATCTCTGATTAGAGGCAACTTTAAGTCAACACAAACAACCATTGGATTATCTTCAACTCCAACGGCTCAAACTGTTTGTGTGACATCTCCTGAATATAAAGCCGCATATTATGTGTTAGTAGCACAAGATACTACCAATAATAGACATGTAATGTCGGAATTTATTGCGGTGACCGATGATGATGACGTATTCTTTGCAGAATATGGAACAATTGAAACTGTTGTGGGTGTTGGTACTGTTGGATTTGCATTATCTACTTCTGGAATGGAAATGACATTTACACCAGAAGCAAATGCAGATACTGACATTAAAGTCTATCAAAAAGCAGTATCTATTGACCCAATTTCTTCAAATCCAGAAGAAATTGATCTCACCAATATTACATTGGATAGTGGTTTTGGTGATTATGAGGGAACGGAAAAAGATCGCAAGAAGAGTTTCTTCTTAACACATGAAGATAGACCAGTTTTCCAAAGAAACTTTGATGCTGAAAGTA
>MDSZ01048224.1_pt1 | contig 14049 bp, 7 predicted proteins | sample 811201 | NCBI WGS metagenome assembly MDSZ01 (sample SAMN05326647, study PRJNA326480) | marine metagenome | isolation source: seawater | place: Indian Ocean: North | collected 2010
ATTTGTTAGAGAAGGAGACTTTGTTCAGTATGGTGAAAACTTTTATGAAATTCTAACCTTGGAAGAGCCCAAGTGGCTATTTGGACAAGTTGAGTCTAGTTTTGAGATTGCAGCCACATGCGTGAGAGCTAGGGAGGGTTTGTTCGATGTCTAAAGAAAAAAATGTAGAAAGAATGTATTTTGAGCCGTCAACTTTAGAGACTATAGATAGGGCAGTTCACGAATATGTAAAAAGTCTAAACTTGCAAGTGAATACCAACAAGGGCTCGACGGTAGTCCCAGTGTTATGGGCCACTTCTGAAAGGTCATTTCTTAGTAAACGAGCTTTTGACGAAAGAGACAGCCAAGGAGCCTTAATCTTTCCAGCTATCTCAATAAAAAGAAATACAGTAACTAAGCCCCAAGCGTCTCCTGGTTTATTTGTGGGGAACGTACCAGAAAACTCAGACTTTAAAGGGGGCGCATTTGAGATATCTAAAGTTCTGAATCAAGCAAAGACATCTAAGTTTGCCAACGCAGATTCGAAAAGAATAACAGGTCAAGAAAATTATCCTAGAACAAATAACAAGAAAGTTATAAAAATAATGACCGTGCCAATACCTGTGAATGTTGAGATCACATATGAGATTACGTTAAGAACTGATTTTCAGCAGCAGATAAATGATTTGATGTTGCCTTTTATAACATCACCCGGAACAGTCCGGTCAGTAGTATTGAGGTTTGATGATCATAAGTACGAAGGGTTTATCGACCCGCAGTATCAATCTCAAGACAATTTGGCCTCTTACGAAAATGAAGAGAGAAAATTTGAAACAAAAATATCTTTAAGAGTTATAGGTTATTTAGTTGGCCACAATTCAGGGAGAGAGAAGCCTTATGTTACAATAAGAGAAAACATTGTAGAGCTAAAATTGCCTAAAGAAAGAGTAATATTTTCTCCTGAAGAAATGGAAAAGTATAATTTATAACTTTAAACACACCTTGAAATAATATATAATATATAAATAATCGTCCCATAGGCATTCTAAAGATGAAAGGAGCAGCAAATGAGCGATACGAAAAGCAGCACAACTGAGACAGCGGATATAGAACAGGTCGAACCGGCCGACGAACAGGCACACGAAACAGGAGAGGTTATAGAAGTTAGTTGGGAGCAAGCAGAAGAGCTTTATCAGCTTCGAGCCGCACTTAAAGCAACCGAGTCTCAGTTATCCTGGTATTTGCTTGAGTGTGAAAAAAACAAAGCAAATCTCCTAGAGAGAACCAGAGAACTAGAGTCAGCTATCTATTCAAGGGCAAACACCTTACGAGAAAATTACAATATTTCTCCTAATTTAACATATGAGCTTAAACTTCCTCAAAGCGAAGGAGAAAAATCCTATTTCATAAGGAAAGAAGAATAAATTCATACTATTTACTTCTGTAAACATACACTACAAATAGGATGATATTATAATGTACACGACGAGCGACATAGGTATTGCAGCATACTTACAACTTAAAGGAATGAAGCTTAAAGAATGCAAAAGACTGGAATCCGGAAAGTTTCATTTTTGCTTTGAAGACCCTGAGGGCAAATGCCCATCTTATTCCTTAGAGTTTTTAGATTCAGATTTTTGCAAGTTTGATAATAACGTTAGAAACTTGAAAAAAATACTGTTCTCTTGAATATAATAAAAACTATTTATAGTGTTCGTTTGTTTTAAATTCTTTAAAGCACTTTTTTAATCTCCCCATTTAATTTTCTTACTTTTTTTAATATAAATAATGTACTTTTTGTTGGATAAGAGAAATTTATTCCTCAGATTAAAGTCATAAAAAGGAGGAAAATAAAATATGGCAGATCAAAATATAAAAGTAAGAGTTAGTAGTAATAACTCTGCAACAAGACACTTTTATGTAAGAGTCTATGATAGTAACGGTGATAGTAGTTCAAGATGGATATACGTTGGAAATACTGTTTCAGGAAGCTCTCAGATATCAACTTCTGAATTCAGCACCTCTAAGCTACATAATGGCTTATCGGGTTATTCACGATCCTACCAACCATTAGAGCTTTGGTGGTCACCAACATTTGTCACTTTAAGTTCGGGCCTTGCCACATGGCAGTGGCCGAATCCCCCAGGGCAATATAAATACTCACAGCGTCTGGATCACATTGATTATGAGTATGGTTCTGAAAAGGATATTGTTTCCGATGCATATTACCTAGACATAGAATTCCCGTCAACTGATCCATCGAGTTACGAATGGGGATCATGGGTCCAGAGGGATTCGCTTGGTGTCGAATTAGATACTGATGGGCCTTCATCTATGCAAGCATCCTTCACGGGTGCTTCAAATAGAGAAATAAAGTTAGTTTTTAACGAGAGAGTCGGGGACTCCAGTGGTAACAAGTGGACAGCTAGTACTTTTCCAAAGGGAAGCAGCCTTTCTTGGAGCCACTCCGGCGGAGGTGATATCTCTAATGTTGCAGTTGATAGTGTAACTTATACTACTACTAACAACACTGACGATACCATTATTCTAGGGTTATCCTATGACGGCGCCCCGGTTAGTGGAAGCACTTCCACTTTCTCCCTCTACGCGTCAGCGGTTTACGATGAAGCTGGAAACCAGGCAGACAGCGAGTTTAATTCTGGTACTTTGACTTGGCCGTCGGCGTCACAGAGTGGCGGAAGGACATACTACGATAGAAATTTTAGAATAACCAATAGTGGTGCTTCTACTGTGTATTTCGTAATGGCTGTTGATGATCAGGAAGGCACCGGTGGAGGCAGTTATGTCAACTTTGGGTCAGTCGCAGCCTCTAGTACAAGCGACTTTACAGTAAATCAGTTGCTTCTTAATGATCACGAATACAGTGGATATAGCACTACAAAAAGCTTGTTAGTTTATAGTGCCGATCAGAGTGGAGACTTAGGCACGAGCTTTAGCCCTTGGAATTCTGATAATATAACATCTACATCTGTAAGTTCAGCTCACATGGACTCAGCCGGAGACGGCGGACGTATTGAGTATACTTTCGATGGGACAAGTTTTAGCTCTCCAACTGTAATTGATCCAAACGGGGTAACCGTAGATATTAGTGTCGGTGATATGACAAAAACTGTAACCAACTCCAGTAATGTAGGTTATCTTACTCTCGGTTTTGGTGAAAAGATTTACGTTGCCGCCGGGTACGAAACTCCCTCTAGTTTTTCGGAACTTTTATCGGCAACAGGTAGTTTCTCGATTTACCCACAACTAACCAGCGGCTCGAGTCACTACGCGACGTCGAATATTAGCAATCTACAGATATCTCAATCATATTATCAAACGTCAGATGACACCGGCGCCATGGCAATTTATGGCACTGATTCAACTGTTAATAATTATGGAGAAGGTTGGTTTTATCCAGTATACTTGTCAGACCCAGGAAGCTCACACACGCACGCGTTTAGTGAGTATCCTGGTGAAACTTTCTATATGCCTAACTCTGGATCAAATCACGCACAGTCAGAGAGGCCATCTAATTATGTGAACTATCACGATGAGCTTGTTCTACAATTCACATATTCTGGCTCCGCAACAACTAGTGACTGGCTCAGTATAAGTGGACCATCGAAGATTTACGATGCAAACCTCAACGAGAGTTATACAAGTTTCTATGCAGATCCACCTGATACTTATATGCAGGCTGATGAATCAGCTCCGCCGCCTAGTCCACCATCGCCACCGCCTGGCCCACCGGGACCACCACCTGGCCCACCGGGACCACCACCTGGCCCACCGCCACCACCGCCGTCGCCACCAGCGTCGTCGGGATCTGAAACAATCGGCTCATCAGGTGGGAGTGTTAGTATTTCAGGTGCTAGTGTTACTGTTCCTGCTTCGGCTTTGTCATCTGACATCGATATAAGCATTAACACAACCGGGAGTGCAAATACTGCGGCAAATGGAATTATGGCAGCAGCTGGGTCTCCTGGTGTCTCATCGTATTCACCGGTCATCACAGCAACACCTCACGGTCAACAGTTTGACCAAGCAGTTACTATTCAGTTTGATTTATCAGGAACAGCAGAAGGATCATGTCCGGCGAATCTCCAAATTTATAAGAGATCTGCAGGTTCTGGTCCGTGGTATCAGTTGCCACAACAATTTTGGAGTTGTTCTGGAGGTACAGTTACAATTAGTACGACAAGTTTTAGTCAATATCAAGCCGTAGGAGGATCTAACATGGCGAACACAAAACTAAATAATAGACAGTTAGAAAAGTTAATATCAGCAAACAAAGCGTTGGCGAAAGCTGTGGACCTTTCAGGTTCTGCAAATCTTTCGGGCCAGGTCGCATCCGGAGATGAGATGTTAATTCAGCGTAGTGGACAGGCAGCAAAGGCTGTAACCGTTGACGTATTGCAGAATTTCTTCTCACAAGTAGACGTTGAACAGGTGGACTCATTTGACGAAGAGTATCAGCTTGTCTTTACTCACTCAACCGGTTCTGGACAATTAGCAACAGACTCTGATGGTATCACATGGAATCCAAAGAATGACGTTCTTACAGTGACCAAGCTTGGAGCTTTTGAGGCCGCTGGAGCGATCGACTTTTCGGACGAGGAAATGACCAATGTCAACATCGACAGCGGTGATATTTCAGGAACTGACGTTGACGTCTCCGGTCAAACACTCACGCTTGACAATGACCAGATCTCTGGTGACAAGGTTGAAGGTGGCACAATTGACGCAATCACAATAACTGCTCTGCAAGGAGCAACGGTCTCTGGTTCTTCCACAGCTCAGTTTGGTGGAAACGTGACATCGGCTGGAGATTTTCTTCCTTCAAGTGATGATGCCTCTGACCTAGGTAGCGCCACAAAGCGTTATGCTGAAGCGCACGTTGTTGAGGCTCACATTGATCAGCTTGGTCAAGCACTTGATGCTAATAGCATGGCAATCACAAACGTTGATATCGACAGCGGTGACATTTCAGGAACTGACGTTGATGTTTCAGGTCAGACCCTTACGCTTGACGCAGGTCAGGTCGGTGCAGACAAAGTTGGAGCAGGAACGTTCGACGCTGGAACTTATAGCTTTGCTGGTTCCACAATTTCAGCATTGCCACAATTAACTGCATCTCACGCAAGAATCACCAACTTGGACGTTGTTACTCTCAACTCTGTTGTACAAACTGAGGAGACTTTAGAGATTGCAGACAAGGTAATCATTGCTGCTGCTGGAGCATCCGATGCAGATGCCGACGGTGCAGCCATACAGTTTGGTGGCTCTGCCGCCAGTGACGATGTCGCTTCGATTGCTTATAGTGACAGCCTCAACAGTGGCGTAGGCGGATTCGACCTATCACTTGATGGTTCTGTTTTCGTATCATTGCACGACGCTGGAATCATACCAGATGGTGACGACGAAATGGCCCTAGGTAGCGGCACAAAGCGTTATTCTGAAGCACACATTGCCGAAGCTCACATTGATCAGCTTGGTCAAGCGCTTGATGCTAATAACGTAGCAATCACAAACGTTGACATCGACAGTGGTGATATTTCAGGAACTGACGTTGACGTCTCCGGTCAGACTTTGACTCTTGACAACGATCAGATCTCCGGTGATAAAGTTGAGGGTGGTACGATTGACGCAATCACCATTACCGCACTGCAAGGAGCAACGGTCTCTGGTTCTTCCACAGCTCAGTTTGGCGGAAACGTGACCTCGGCTGGAGACTTCCTTCCTTCAAGTGATAATTCCTCTGACCTCGGTGCTGCAGCCAAGCGTTATGCTCAAGCACACATTGTTGAGGCTCACATTGATCAGCTTGGTCAAGCGCTTGATGCTAATAACGTAGCAATCACAAACGTTGACATCGACAGCGGTGACATTTCAGGAACTGATGTTGACGTCTCCGGTCAGACCCTTACGCTTGACAATGACCAGATCTCTGGTGATAAGGTTGAAGGCGGCACAATTGATGCAATCACCATCACCGCGCTGCAAGGAGCAACGGTCTCTGGTTCTTCCACAGCTCAGTTTGGCGGAAGCGTGACATCGGCTGGAAGCTTTCTTCCTTCAAGTAATGATGCCTCTGATTTGGGCTCATCTAGCAAGCAGTTCAAGGATCTTTACCTTGATGGTGTTGCTCACCTTGATGCTGTAGATGCTGGTGACTTCGCCGGAGCAACCGCAAACATCACAAGCACATTACCTGATTTTCTTGTCTTCAGAGATGCAGACGATGATCAACTAAAGGTTCAGAGCTTGAACGCTGTTCTGCAGTCATTAAAGGGCGATGGCCTTCAAATTGGAAACGACGGCCTTTTCACTGTAGACCCGGTTGTTACAACTTTCTCAGGATCTCTTGGGCTAGATAACGACGGCGGAAATTCAGCATATGTCAGTGCTTCTTTGGATGAAGAGCCTGTTGTAGACTCCATTCAGGTTTACTTGAATGGTATGCTTCAGACTAAGTACGCAGCTTCTGGTTTGGGTGCTAGCACTTGGGACTATAAACTAGAAGACGGCACCGGAACAAACCAAATGGTTGTCTTTGGAATCCAGCCAGAAGAAGACGACGCGATTGTCATTCACTATGTCAAGAAATAAGTAACCCTCCACATACTTCTCACCTCAGCCCGCCTTTTTGGCGGGCTTTTCTTTTTCTTATTTCCTTTGCGAAAAGGTAAAACTATTTATTAAGTAAAATAATAATTATTTTGTCCCTCACAAGGAGATATTAAGAATGGCAACAAGAAAATTTAGATTTGTTTCCCCCGGGGTATTCCTGAAGGAAATTGACTTATCACAGTTACCAGGCCAAGCGCCCGGAATCGGGCCTATCCTCATAGGCCGTACCAGACAAGGCCCAGCGATGAAGCCTTATAAAGTAAAAGATTTAGAAGAATTTCAAAGAGTATTTGGCACACCGATGCCAGGAAATGAGGGCCTCGATCCTTGGAGAGATGGAACATCACTACTAGCAGAATCTTACGTTCCTTATGCTGCCCGCGCACACTTTTTAGCAGGCGAAGATACCCCTGTTACAGTTGTGCGCCTTGCAGGGGTAACAGGCGACGATGCATCACCAGATTCAGATGGCGAACCTGGCTGGATCGCAGAGGATGCATGGGGGCTGTTTGTGTTTTCTTATAATCACGGCGCAACTGTCGGTCCTACAGCTTCTCTGGCAGCAGTTTTTTATGGAGCACCTGGCTCGGGCTTTGAACCGAAAATCGTAGGTACCCCAATCTATCAGCTGACCGAAGCCGGGGCTCTAGTCGATCCGCCAAACCGTGGTGCTAATAGAGAAGAACTCGACGCTGGCAAAGCTGCATATTTTAATAATTCAGGGAGATTGACAATAAGATTATCATCCTCAGCAGGCCTAACCAAGGACGTACACACTTTGCTGAGTGAGATAAGAGAAGATTTTAATACTAATCCTGTTATGACAAACACCAGAATCATGTCACCCCCAGCTTCTTCTTTGGCTTCTCAATATTGGTTGGGAGAAACCTTTGAAAATACAGTAAGAAAACTAGATGCGTCAGTGACTGAGGCGGATGACTACAAAGCTGCAGTAATAGTTAAACTGAAAGAGGGTATGGATGATTTCCGCGGAAATACTCACGAGCTTAAGTCGGCCAGAACAGGATGGGTTACCGCACAAGATACTAGTAGAAATATTACTGATTACAGCGCCGAAAGATCCGAAAAACTTTTTAGATTCGTGGCGCTACATGAAGGCACTGAATCAGCTCGCAACTTAATGGTTTCAATTGAAGACATTCGAATACCAAGAGAAGGGGCTATAGATCCTTATGGGACTTTTAGTGTCGTTGTAAAGAAGATCATTTACGGTCGTGCTAGATTAGAAGAGATCGAGCGTTTTGATAATTGTAACCTTGACCCTTCTTCTGATAATCATATAGCAAAGCAGATAGGTGACCAGTATCTTGAGTGGTCATCAGCAGAAAAGCGAAACCGGGTTCGAGAATCTAATATAAACATTTCCGAGTACATAAGAGTAGAAATGGACTCACTAGTTAGAGATAGTGGTCCTAGTTCTCCATCTTTGGTCCCTTTTGGTTTTCTTGGGCCAGTTAGACCAAGAGAGGTAAAGATTCCTCTCTCAGGCGGAGCGGCAACAGCCGAGGTTCAGTTTACGACTGCAACTGCAGGAGACCTCGACAACGGCCCCGACTTAACGCTTGTTTCAACAGACGGCACATCTAGGGTTTATAAATTCAACAACGGCGGTGGCCAAGCTAATGGTGAAGCACTTGGGAACGACGAAATTCGTGTTAATGTTGCAGGCGGAACATCGCCCAATGACTTCGCTATAAAGTTAAAACAGGCAATAGAGTCAGAAGACGCTCACTCTGGCAAGATAACCGCAACAGTACTTAATGATACAGTTACACTCACTCAGGTCGTCGGCGGGAACGCCAGTAACACAGTTATACCGGCTGTGGTTGGCGGCGCGCTCAATAAATTCACTGTTAATGGCGTCATTGACGCGACTCAATTTGCCGGAGGAGGAACCAGCTCTAACGCTATTCCCACAACTAGTTTTATAACAGGAAACATGTTTTTAAACGCCGGCTCCAGCAGCTTGGAGAAAATGAGAGTAAATTGGGCTGATTTCCCACTTGTAAATTCAGCGTCAAAAGATGAAGACTTTTATATGGGAGCGACCCCGTTCCTGCAAACGCACAAGACCGGGTCTTTGTATGGACACAGAGAGCAAACTACAGAAATCAATCGTGGCTATGTTGATCTTGTAAGAAGATACGGTACATTAGAAAATTTGACAAGAGATCAAGACGATGGAACTGCAGACGGCAATTATTCATCTCATGCTTTTTCCTTTAGTTTGGATGACGTGGTGCTGCACCTCACAGAAGACTCAGCGTTACCATCTGTCCGTAATGTTACTCGCCGCCAGGAAATCGCCCAGGCTGTTTGGTCTCCAGGGTCGAAAAATAAAGGCGACGCTGGCATTGCTAGTGCCGAAGCAGCAGGAGCATCATTTTCAGGTCTTATTTCGAGAACAGCTTCCGGCTCTTTTGCACTACGACCTCTCCTTGAAGTTGTCAAGGGATTCAACATGCCGCTTGTTGGGGGATCCGATGGTGTCAATATAGTTGAAGCAAACCCTTTCAATAATGATGTAACCCGCAACCGCACAACTAGGACTTCATACGCTTATGCTTCTATAGATAGAGCTATAGACCTGATAAGCGATCCAGAGGTAGTAGAGCACAATCTAGCGGCGATGCCCGGCATAACAAATGTCTCTTTAACTAACAAGTTAGTGAAAACCTGTGAATCTAGAGCGGATTCATTAGCTATCATTGATTTACCGGACGTATATGTACCACCTTCGGAAAAGAAGTGTGATGACTTTAGAGATCGAACCGATGGTACGGATCCCGAAAGGTCAGCCAATAACCTAGTTAAGCGTCAGCTTAATTCTTCTTATGGTGCTACATACTATCCTTGGGTGAAAATTAGAGATAATCTTAATTCCAGAGACGTGTGGGTACCACCGTCAGTGCCTGCACTCGGTGCAATGGCATACACAGAAAGAACTTCAGAAGTTTGGTTTGCCCCAGCGGGCTTCAACCGCGGCGGCTTAAATCAAGGTACAGCCGGCGTACCAGTACTGCAGGTTTCAGAGCATCTAATGTCAAAAGACAGAGATACGCTCTACGAAGCAAATATAAACCCAATTGCGTCCTTCGTTTCTGAAGGCATCGTGATATTCGGCCAAAAAACTCTTCAGTCTACCAAGTCTGCTCTTGATAGAATAAACGTAAGAAGGCTGATGATTTTTATCAAGAAAGAAGTGTCAAGAATTTGTAACACTCTTCTTTTTGAGCAAAATGTTGCGGCAACTTGGAGTAGGTTCACCAGTCGGGTGGTTCCTTTTCTTGAGAGTGTTAAGGTTAGATTCGGACTGTCTGATTTCAAGGTCGTACTAGATGATACGACCACAACACCAGATCTTGTAGATAGAAACATCATGTATGCAAAGATTTTCTTAAAGCCAGCGCGCGCCATTGAATTTATTGCTGTAGATTTTATTATCACAAATACTGGTGCAGAATTTGATGATTAAGTAAAAACTTAATTCATCGATGTAAAACTTTTAACTTAATACCTATGTATTATAAGGAGATATGTAATTATGAGTGGAAATACATTTTGGAACGATGCAAAACTCGAGCCGAAGAGAAAGTTTAGATGGATGCTCTATTTCGCAGGAGCACCACAGTTTATAATAAAGTCAGTTACCAAACCTTCATTCCAGGTTCAGAGCACTAATCATCAGTTTTTGCAGCACACTTTTCACTTTCCTGGAAGGGTTTCTTGGCAAGATGTAAATCTTACATTGGTTGATCCTGTGAACCCTGATGCAACACAAGCTCTTTATAACATTTTGAAAAATGCTGGATATCAATTGCCTACCGAAGTTGTCGGCACCGAGGCTGGCTATAGGACAATTTCAAAGCAAAAGATGGTGACATCTTTGGGAGAATTTAAAATTCAGCAGATTGACGCTGAAGGGAACGGCGCTAACAATGTTATAGAGACCTGGGTGCTTAATAATCCACAAATTACTTCAGTTAACTTCGATGGCCTAGATTATTCTTCCGATGAAGCATTAAATATCCAAATAGGAGTAAAGTATGACTGGGCAGTGTTGAACCCAGATGGAGATAAAGACTTGTCGGGCTGGAACCTATTCACTCCTCAAACTTAATTTGAAAAATTGTTTACTTTTACAGAGAAAAGTGTTATTATAATAACACATAAAAATACGAAAGCGAGATATTATGTCAAGAAACTCTAACAAGATTAGGGGAAACCAAAATCCAAATTACAAACAAGAAGAACAACAGGAGACAGCACCAGCTCAGTCTCCTCCTCCCGCTCCATCAACACCACGCTTTACAAAGGACAATCCGTTTGGCCTTTCTTTTGTTACGCCAACAGAGACTATAACGCTCCCCTCGGGAGGAAAATTTTACCCAGAAAATAGCTCATTGTTCCAAAAAGATTCAGTAGAGATCCGACACATGACAGCAAAAGAAGAAGATATCTTATCTTCAGGCGCTTCTGATAAAGGCGCTGCTAGTGTATTTAATAAAATATTATCAAGTCTGCTTGTAGACTCTGACATAAACCCTGAAGACTTCCTAGAAGAAGACAAGATGTCAATACTTATTTCTGCAAGAATTACAGGATATGGGAATTCGTATTCCACGAAGGTCTACTGTCAGAACTGCGACGACCAGACAGTCCATACTTTTGATTTGTCAAAGCAGCAAGTAATCCAGCCTCAGAAAGAGGTAGTTATCGTAGGAGAAAACGAAGAGCAAGAGACAGAAGAAGAAAAGGATAAAATATATTACAACCCTCAGACTGATACTTTCTTATGCACGCTTCCAACATCTCGTATAGAGTTAGAAATTGTTAATATTTCGAATGAGATCTTAGAAAACATAGAAAAAGAAAAGAGGCAAAAATTAAAGCATAATCTTCCTTTTAATTATACTTTATGTTATTTAGAGAATATTATCATGACCGCTAACCGGATATCTGATCCAAATATGATTAGACAGTTGCTGCAGGTTCTTCCTGCTGCTGACGCCTCTTATTTGAAGGATTTCTATAATGGCTGCTACCCTCACATATCGACAACACAGGAGACTAAGTGCACAGTGTGCCACAGTACGTCTGAAAGAGAGGCGCCCCTTACGTGGGCCTTGTTTCGAACTGACCTATAGTGAATATCAACAAGTGGCGTATGAAGAAATCTTTTACCTTATGAAAGAAAATAACTTTTCGTTTACAGAAGCCTATAACTTACCAGTCGGACTTAGGAAGTGGTTCGTTAAAAAAACAACAGAATACAACAACCCTGAGGAAGACGAATAACATAACTTATAGTCATAAATTTTTAAATTTTCTATTTATGGTACAGGAGAGAATTTAATTAATGAATCTAACCGCCGCAGAGAGAATTAGGCAGCTTACACAAAGAATCAAGCAACTAGAAAAAAAGATTAATGATCTTGAGGTCAGATCTTATCTCGAAGTTGAAGATTTCGGCGCTCAAGATTCTATGTTATCATTTCGAAAAGATTTGAAAACAATAGATGAAGCTTTATCTGGTGTTCTTACTCGGGGAGCATTATTTGCCAAAGGCGGCAGACTCGAGGCAAGTCTTACTAATGCAGGACAATTAACTAGTAAACTTCTAGGATCTACTAAACCCGCAATAGAGGCTTTTAAGGCACTAACCACGAATATGCAAACATTTGGTCAGCTTGCAGAGACAAATGTTAAGGATATTTCACATTATTCAGATAAGATGATTGCTCTCGCCGGCACACTCAAAGAAATGGGTCTAAGTTATTCGGACTTTATTAAGAATCAGGAACTTGCCACTTACACACTTGATCTAAACGCACAGCAAGTGGCTAAATTGAACCAAGGCCTTGTTACATTTGCAAAAGAGGTTAAAATGTTACCAAGTGTGGTATCACAAAATTTCCAACTCGTTGCAAAAGCTATGGCTTATAACGCCCCAATGATTCAAAGCGAATTCATAAAAATACAAAAATTATCAGCACAGACTGGCGTTTCGGTAGGCCAGTTGATGTCTGGTTTTGGCCAAAACTTGGATACACTCTCCGGCGCGTCCTCTTTCGCTGGTAAATTTAATGCAATAATGGGTCGAGTTGTTTTTAGTCCAAATGAAGTACTAATGATGAGCGAAAGCGAGCGTATGCTAGCAGTTAGAAACGCTATTCAGACGCACCCTATATATAGCGAAATAAAAGCTGGAGGTAAGTTAGGGGTTTTCGCTTTGGACACAATTAGAGGTCTCACGGGATATGATAGAGAGACAGCTAGAAGGTTTATATTATATGGAGAAGCTGGAACAAAAGGCCAAGGCCCTACGGGAGATTCTCTGAAAGGTCAAATAGGAAAAAAGACTGGCCAACTATTTGATACGTCGACTGCAAATAATGTTAACAACGGCTTGATGCAATTAGGAAACGGCATTACAAATCTTGTGGATCAAATTAAGAGAAATGCCGACTTTTTAGCTACAAACGCATTAGGAGGTAGACTCATCCAAGCCGGATTATTTGAAAGAAGAGCCATGGTTTATGGTGGTGCTTTAGATTTCGGCCAACCATCTCAACAAATGGTTGATTACACAAAAGCCGGCTTAACTGTTGACCTTGGGTTGGGATTTGCAAGCAAGCTCCTCGGGCCCGGCGCAAATGAACAGAAAATTGCTCGAGCCGCACTTATGAGTCCATTTATTGGCCAAATGCTGCAAACTTTACAGACACTGCCTGACCGCAACCGCGGTGATCTCCAAAGTGCTCTCATAGGCATTATTGAAGATCTAAACAGAAACGGCCCGACAGAAGAAGTACAAAGAAAGATAGGTATGCTCAGAACTGATTTATCTAAATCTGTAGCATTTAGAGATTTAGATAAGAACGTTTCACCAGTAGAATTTTCCTTTGTGAGGAGAGTTGAAGCTGCAACAAAGAATTTTGGCCTTGCTCGAGACTTGCTCAGGTTTTTCCGTGAAGGTGGTAGTCTCGAGGATGCATCTAAACTTTTGGGTGCGTCCGACGGCACTGACAATTCGGTTCTCCCATCAACCACCCTACCAGGGGGCCAGCGCGTTAGTCTAGATTATTTCAACACAGGCATTACCCCCGAACAAAGGGCGGCAATACGAAAGCAGATGGGCACAGCATATGGAGTCACCCAGGACACCTTTGAGGCCCAACGAAGAAAAATCTCATCCGGAAAAGATGAGGGCCCAGTGGTACCTGACCAGCGCCCGCAGGTCGCCCCGGTCCCACCAGTGCCAGCGGCACCACCACCCGGCCCACCACCACCAGCACCAGGCGGCAACCAGTTCGGCCAGAACTTACCCGGCGGTGGCACACTCCAAGGCTTAGTAGCTGCTTTAACCGGTGGGGGCCTCATTTTAACGTTAAGTTCAGACTCAAAAACAGCTAA
>MDSZ01028184.1_pt1 | contig 14048 bp, 8 predicted proteins | sample 811201 | NCBI WGS metagenome assembly MDSZ01 (sample SAMN05326647, study PRJNA326480) | marine metagenome | isolation source: seawater | place: Indian Ocean: North | collected 2010
GCCCATGGCGAAGGAGCCCTCTAGGTTGGCCGCCATGAGTACGGAGATGTGGCTAGCAGCAGGAGGCGGACTGGCAACGCTGTCTTTCCTCCTAGTGGCCGTTCTACAACCGAGTATTTTCGACCCCGATCCCGAATGGCAAGCATCAGACGGATGTATCGGCGGTCTTGAGCACACCACTGAGGCAGGAGTCAAAGAACACTATCATCCGAACTTGAAGATAACCATAGACGGAGAGTATGTCCCAATCCCACCAAACACCGGGATAGATCAAGCTGGCTGCAGGGAGGGGATGCGGTGGATTCATGTGCACGATTCTTCGGAGACCGGATTTACAAAGTTACACATCGAGACTCCATCCAAGATGAATGTCCCCCTCGGTTCCTTCTTCGAAGTTTGGGAGCGTCACGGTGGGAACTCTCCAGCACTTACCGAAGACCGTAAATTCGATATCGACAGCAATGGGATTTCGGATTGGGAAGATTACGAAATTACGATGAAGGTCAATGGCCAACAAAATAGCAAGTTCGAGAAATACGTGATGGAAGACTCAGATGATATTGAGTTGACCTTTACATCGAAGTAAAACTAACCCTTGATTACTATCAATGGCCTAAGTCTCGCAACAGGTCTAGCTAGGCCCGTCTGTTGAGTAAGCCTAATCACGTCCTCGACATCTTTGTACGCAAGCGGGGCCTCTTCTGAAAGATATTTTTCGTTTGTCTCATAAACAGATATGCCCTTCTCATACAGGTCCTTCTTTACAGTCAACGGGTCAATTTTCTCCCTCGCTTCGGTTCTTGACATCGCCCTGCCGGCTCCGTGGCATGACGAACCAAATGCTCGATTCGTACCTTCTCTAGGGCCTGCCATTACGTAAGACGAAGTGCCCATGTCGCCTGGAACTAAAACGGGCTGCCCAATTCCAGCAAACCTCCCTGCTAGTTCTGGGTTATCACCGCCGAATGCCCTAGTTGCTCCCTTTCTATGGACGCAACAGGTACACGATTTCCCGTGAACGACATGGTCTTCAACCCTAGCAATATTGTGGCAAACATCGTAAACCACGTTGACATCTATTTCCTCCCCCATGTGTGCTTTCAGGGCTTTTCTTAGCTGTTGGGTAGCGCTGCTTCTGTTGGCAAATGCATAATTCCCTGCTGCTTTCATAGCCTCAAAGTAAGATTGACCCTCTTTGGAGAAGAAAGGTGCAGATGCCAGTTGTATATCGTTAATTGCAATTCCCCATTCTTCCGACTTCCAACGGCCTTCGGATTTGCGAAACTTGCTTTCTAGATTCTTCACGTGTTCGGAACAGACCTGGTAGCCAAGGCCTCTTGATCCAGTATGAATCATTGCAGTTAACCTGCCCCTCTCCAAGCCAAAACTCTTCGCCGCCCTCTCGTCGAAAATTCTGTCTACAACTTGTATTTCCAAGAAGTGATTTCCCCTGCCTATGGAGCCCAGTGCCGCAAAACCCTTCCTTTTTGCAGCATCAGATAAACTGCCAGCATCTGCTTCCAATTGACCATTCATCTCCATGTTCCGAAGATCTTCAGAATTGCCAAGACCAATTTCCGATGCCGCTTTAGCACCCTCTGAAAGAATTTCATCCAATTCTGTTCGAGTAAGCATATTGCCACTCTTTCCAGTTGCCCCAGAAGGAATCCTGGACTTCAGACGATTGCCAAATTCTTTGTTCCCACTCCCTGATTTTCTTCTTGTGAGTGTCTCTAAATCATCTATTCCCAAGTCGATTGAGCACATCCTTACTCCGCAATTTATGTCAAAACCAACCCCTCCGGGGGAAATCACCCCCCCTTTTTCAATTTCCGTGGCAACTACGCCCCCGATGGGAAAACCGTATCCTTGGTGGAAGTCTGCCATCCCCCATGCTTCTCCAACGACTCCAGGCAGGGAGGCAGTGTTGGTTAGTTGTTCTAGGGATTTATCGCTACTCTTGTTCATGTGGGCCTCGTCGGCTACAACGATGGCATCAACAAGCATATCCCTCCTTCTTTTTATCCTCATCATGGACTTCTCCTCTTCCTCAAGAAAGTCCCTCCAGTCCTCCATCTAATCCCTCCGGTAAACGTCCTCCTTTCAACACACCGGGAAATATTTGCGGATTGACTTCAAGACCAGTAATACAGTGGAAGGCCCGAGGGTTGGCCGTGTCGAACTTCGGAGAGGTAGTAATCCCATTCTGGGAGGACTCCGACCACCAATGTCGGATCTGCAGCGAAACAGGCTTAAGATTCTGGACCAGGGACAAAATCAGGACCACTTGTGGGGATACAAGCGAAGATCCATACTCGTTCATTGGAAACCCTATCATCCAGGGGTTTCCAATGAGGGGGAAGGAATTGAAGGACTCGATGAGGGAATCATTCCTCTCATTTTTCGAAGAACGTGACCATCAGAAAATTGATCCATACCCTGTCGTAGCTAGGTGGAGGGACGATATACACCTAACTATAGCAAGTATTGCTGATTTCCAGCCCCATGTTACAAATGGAACTGTGCCACCTCCAGCAAACCCTCTTGTAATCAGCCAACCATGTATCAGACTAACCGATGTAGCTGCAGTTGGCCTCTCCGGAAGGCACCTCTCCACCTTCGAGATGATGGCTCATCACGCATTCAACAAGCCCAAGGATGGCGATGTAATTTACTGGATCGATCAATGCGTGAGATATTGCGACTCGATGCTAGTCGACTCATTCGGAATTGACCCCTTTGATATCACTTATGTGGAAAATCCATGGTCCGGAGGAGGGAACGCCGGACCTGCCCTAGAGGTAATTGTCGGTGGCTTGGAGTTAGCTACTTTGGTCTTCATGAACCTAGAAGAGTATGAAGGTGGTGAAATTGAGATAAAGGGACTCAGTTATAGGGAAATGGATCTGCAAATCATCGATACTGGTTACGGATTAGAAAGATTCTGTTGGGCTGCATCAGGAACGCCAACGATCTACGAAGCAATATATCCAGAATCTGTGAATTGGCTGAAAAGCCTAGTCGGTTTTGAAGAAATGGTAGCCGATTTGGGTCTAATGGCCGACACAGAAGTTTTACTTGGCGAATTATCAAGACTCGCGGGAATACTAAACATAGATGTCGGAACAGATGCCGACTCACTCTATCGGAGATTATCTGAGAGGCTAGCCGACTCGGGCCTTGAAGTGACGGTTCAGGAACTCAAGCGTCTCACTGATCCTCTTTCCAAGATTTATGCAATTCCTGACCACATGCACGCAATATGTAATATGCTGGGAGATGGATTAGTTCCTAGCAACTCAAAGGCAGGATATCTGGTCAGAATGCTTTCTCGCAGAGTATGTAGGATGAAGGAAAGCTTGGACATTGGAGTCTCCCTCTCGGATCTTGGTAAACACCACATCGAAACTAATCTTGACTCCTCAGGTTTCATTCAAAACCCGGATTCCATCAGTGTAATCTTGTCTCTGGAGGAACGAAGGTACAATGAGATGTTAAGAAAAGGCGAGTCTGCGGTAAGGACCGCACTCAATGACCTCCCTATGGACTCTAAAGAAGTCCCCGACGAGACACTTTTCAGATTAGCCGAGGAGCGAGGATTGAATCCCGAAATGGTCGTCTCCATAGCCAAGGAGGCAGGTTGGTCGAGTCTTGGTGTAAGAGTCGGATTCGCTGCTGATATGGCTTCTAGGAACGCAGAAAGAACAAAAGCAGAAGCCAAAGAAAAGACTCTGGAATCACTTTTCCGGACTGAAGGATTCGATCCAACCGTTCAAGAATACCATTCTGATACCAGTAGAACATCGTTTGATGCATCAGTAATTGGGTGCTCAATATTGACAGATGAGCAGATTGAGACTTTGAACCTCTCGAGTGAAGTTGACTCCAAGCCATCCCATTCAGTAGTTCTCGATCGAACCCTATTTTATCCAGAGGGAGGGGGGCAACTTGGTGATCAAGGCAAAATTGGCGGGACAAAAGTTGTCGATACAAGAATTGAGAAAGGTGTGATTTTCCATCTTACTGATGGGCCAATTCCAATTGGAGAGACTTCAGGTGAGATTGACCAGCGCCGGCGAAGGCAAATCATGGACCACCATACTGCAATCCACGTTATTGGTGGAAGTGCCAGATCACTTCTAGGCCCACACATTTGGCAAGCCGGTTCAAGCAAGGGAGAGCGCCACGCAAGAATAGATTTGACTCACTTCTCAAGACTGACTAGGGATGATTTGAATAGTATCGAGGATCACGCAAACGAAATAATAGACTCTGACATCGAGATTGAAAAAATGCTACTCGATCGAGCCGAGGCCGACGAAAAATTTGGTTTCCAACTCTATCAGGGTGGACCTCCCAAGCACAGCTCAATCAGGATAATTAGAATCGGCGATCATGACGTCCAGGCTTGTGGAGGTACGCACCACGACCGGACAGGCGAGATTGGAGAGTTGCGTATCATCAGATGTAGTCAAGTCCAAGACGGGGTGGAGCGTCTGCAGATCGTGGCAGGCGAGACCGCACGTGAGCATGCTAGGATCCAGGAAAGAATACTCAACGAATCTAGCGAGATTCTGGGAGTAATACCTGAAGAACTACCATCTACAGTTTCCAGGTTCTTTGAGGAGTGGAAATTACAGCAGAAGAAGATCGAGTCACTAGAGGCCGAAATAGTTAGGCTGCGAACTTCCGGAACTGGCGATGATGCAGTCACCAGGGGTGGCATTCGTTATGCAATAATGGAAGTCGAGGGTGACGTTAAGGCACTAATGTCAATGCTCGGGCAACTTACTCGTAATCCTTCTAAACCAACTCTTGCTGTTCTAGGGTCTAGGGACGGAGGCGGCAAGCTAATCGTGGCTTGCACCGAAGGTACAATCGCTTCAGAAATCCACAATGCAGTACAGATTCTAAATGAAATTTCTGCACATATCGATGGCGGAGGCGGAGGTGGCCCAACCATGGCCCAAGGAGGAGGGTCAAACCCAGATGGAATTCCTTTAGCTTTGGATGCTGCTCGTGAGTTGCTCGGGTTGTGAGAAGTTGGTAGAAATCCCACAGTCTTCCGGGCGCGCGAAAGCCATTGAATACGCAATTCGTGACGTTGTCGTTCCTGCAATTGAGTTGGAAAAGCAAGGTCACAATATTATCAGATTGAATATTGGCGATCCCCTGGCATACGAAGGTCTACCCACCCCAGATCACATGATTTCCGCCTTCAAGAAAGCTCTTGATTCTCAAGAAAATGGATATTCCCCCTCTTACGGAATACCCGAACTCAGAAGTGAGATTTGCAAATCAGAGTCCAATAAGGGATGGGATTGCCATGAAGAAGACGTCTACGTCACTCACGGAGTTACAGAGGCTTTGCAAGTCATTTTCGCCGCCTTTCTAGAAGTTGGGGACAAGGTTCTAGCCCCCGGACCTCACTATCCGCCATACATGGCATACCCGCAGATGTTCGGAGCCGAGACCATTGAGTATGCCTTGGATCCAAATGAGGGCTGGAAAATTGACTTGGATGACATCCGATCAAAAATGGACGACAGCGTTCGCTTACTGGTTATCATCAACCCCAACAACCCCACTGGTAACGTGGCTACCATGGAAGAGATTGACGCTTTAATTGGAATATCGAGAGACTTTCCTAGATGCACAATAATTTCTGACGAGATATATGATGGGCTGGACTTTTCTGGAAACTTAGTTTCAGTAGCATCCCGTTCTGACGACGTCCCTGTGATTGTCCTTAACGGAGTCTCGAAGGTCTACTTTGCCCCTGGTTGGAGGATCGGTTACATGGCATGGCACGATCCCAAAGACTTGCTGTGCGATGTCAGAGATGGCGTGGAAAGGCTCCTCAGGAGTCGCCTATGCGCATCTACCCCTGCTCAGTACGGTTACTTAGCAGGCCTCTCAGAAGGCGGCCAATGGTTGGAGGGGCACCGTCAGACAGTAAAAGAGAGACTCGATTTCTCGTTGAAAAGAATTGAACAGATCGAAGGTCTAGAATGCCAAGCCCCAGGCGGTGCATTCTACTTATTCGTCAAAATTTCCAATCAAGACCTCGCCAAGGACGACAAGAAATTCGTCCTAGATCTATTGCATCAGAAGCATGTCTTGGTAGTGCATGGGTCTGGCTTCTCGCCAAAACTCGGGAAAGGCCATTTTAGGATGGTATGCCTGCCAGAAATTGATGTTTTGGCCGAGTCTTTCGATAGGATGGAGGCATTTTTGAGAGGGGAGTAAAAACATCCATTTCTTTCTTCAATAATTCTAGTCTAGTTGTACAATCTCCGTGAATCATTATAGCCGAACCCAAATTGCAAGAGACGCCCTCTGTGAGGGCGGGGTGCTATTCTGGCGTTAACTCACAACCAATATGCTGTTGCAGCAATTACTGCAACCCTATGCCTGGCCGGTCTTTACACCGTTGTCGGAGCAGGCCTCTCCAGCACCGATCGCGGCGGCTTCGAATCTGCAATAGAGGATATCGAACTCAGTCCAGGAATCCAGAGGGAGTGCCCCCCTGATGTTCCAACAATCGGATGCGACTGGGATGGCGATGGAATTGCAGACAGAATGGAAAGCACCCTCTACGGGACGAATTGGCAGGAGGCCGATACAGACGGTGATGGCTTAGATGATGGTTGGGAGATTGAAAACGGACTAGATCCTTTGGATACGGGTGAGCCTTGCATAACAATCGGTCAGGGTCTGACAGAGGTGGAATGCGAGGACATACCCGTTGCATCAGTAGACACGGAGAGGGAAACAGGTGAGCAGAATGAGACATTCCCGAATCCGGACAATGGCCCCCTGGGGGATCCAGATAGGGATGGGTTAACGAATATGGAAGAGGCCGAACTTGGCACCAACCCTCGCCTCAAGGACACTGATGGAGATGGGTTAAACGATCGCTGGGAATCCAGGCACACTCATGAAGTAACATCGCCATCCGGAGTTGTCACATTACTAGACCCTCTAGACGGGAATTGGAACTGCCCATTGCTTACTCCTTCGATGTCAGCTGAAATTAAACTTGATATCGGTGACGATTTATGGGAAGAGATGGGAACTCAGTTCGGCCACTCTTGCGATGCACTTCTAGATTTGGAGCTTCCCGAACCAGATACACTTAGGAACTTTGTCGAGGAAAAATATGACACCAACCCAAGAGATGCCGACAGCGATGGAGATTTGATTGATGACTTGGTGGAGATTTCCACTCATCTTGTCGGCTTGGAATCGTTTTGTGGCAAGCCTACCTTCGACACTCTAACTTTGCCTGCACCCCATCTAAGAGCATTCGCATCGGAAATTTTGTTCACTGCCCAGGAACTCCCAAAAGGCGGACTACAGGTTACCCTGCAGAAGAAGATGCCACTCGACAATCCCAACTGGTTCAATGAGGATATGGATGGGGATGGAAGGTTGAACGGACCCGGCGACTGGGACACAGATGGCGATGGGATGCCCGATGGCTTCGAATACTGCTATTCTTTCAATTCTGATTACAATTGGTTCCTCAATCCAGCGAATTCAACAGATGCCTATGGGGACAATGATGATGATGGCCTGAACAATGTCGAGGAATTCGAGGTATCATACGAGTGGGGGCCTGCAAACTTCACCAATCCTCTAGATCCAGATACCGATGGAGATAAAATGCCCGATGGGTGGGAGTTCAAAAATGGAATAAACCCTAATGATGGGAGCAATTGGGACGATGACCCAGACTTCGACGGATACGATGCTGATGGGGACGGTTCTGTCACATACAAGGACATGATTGGTGCCACAACAATCGAGCGAATAGACGTCTCACCCGGTGATTTCGTTCAAGCAAATAAGACAGTACTGTGGGTGAGAACAGTGGTTGACAGCAATTACGTCAATATCCCCGTAAAGACAGAGACTTCCGGTTATGTTTATCATATTCATGTCGAGATTGATGACGAGGTTCGGAGTAGATTACAACCACTGATAACAGTGGTCGAGGAACATGAGAGGTTCACAAATCGTGACGAGTACAATGCCAGAGACAGAGATGGCGATGGTGTCGTGGATGGTCGTTCTACTGACCCCCTGGTTTCTGACACCGATGGTGATGGACTAATTGACGGAATCGAGGTGATCGGTTGGAAAATCCGCATAGTCGATTTCGGAGTTAGGGAAGTAATAGTGAGGAGCGACCCCGGAGTTTTCGACACTGACCGAGACGGTTTGTCGGATGCAGAGGAATACTACGAAACCTTCACCAATGCGACCGATAAGGATACCGACAACGACGGACTTGAAGATTACAGGGAGTCGGTCGATGGACATCCTTGGTATGATAATGGTACTTTGGTATTCTACTTCACCAATGCTTCGGCATTCGATACTGACAACGATGGACTTGAGGATGGCGAGGAGGTAGTAGACGGACTCGACCTGTTCATTACCCATGGGAATAATGCAGATACCGATAGCGACGGTCTGAATGACGGAAAAGAGGTACTATTCGTCCCCCGTCCTTGGCAGGGAGCCACTAACCCCCTACTAAATGACACCGACAACGACGGGCAGCCCGATGGTTGGGAGATGCAAGTCTTTTCGGTTCAAGAAAATACCAATAGCCACAGTCTTTGGATATCAACTACGAATTGGCTACCTCCCGGATGCGAGTCTATGATTGATTGCGGAAAGGGTCCGGGCGGTTGGATCTGGATCAACTATGTTTCCGGATTCGACTCATCTGGTGACAGAAACAATGACGGAATCCTAGATCCACACTATTTCTTGCACGAAATGAACCTCTCGGGTTTCTCTGTTCCAGAGGGTGGAAGGTGGGCCCTTGACCCCTCTTTCGGATCTCCGGTAGACTCAATCTTCGATATAGACAATGACACTTTGTTAAATGCTCTTGAAGCGCCAGACAGGTGGGACACCAATCCTGTAGATCACGACTCCGATGGGGACAGACTGCCAGATGGGTGGGAAGTCACCTATTCTGAACAGGCAATTGCACTCGGTCTGGTAGACAATAACACTCTAGATGCCCTAGGCTCCAGAGGGCCAATGGACCCCAGGATGCCTGATTCCGACCTAGATGGAATAAATGACGGTGGAGAGGATTTGGACAATGATGGCCTAAACAGAACCATTCTGATGTACAGATACTGCCCTGGTTGGGATAATCCCCAGGACTTCGAATGCCACATTGACCCCCATGGGGAGGGGTCTGCATTCTATGATGACTTGGAGAACTATACGAACTTCGAAGAATACCAGAATGGTACCAGTCCGATCCTAAATGATACCGATGGGGATAAATGGAACGATGGCTCAGAAGTTTATCACCAAGACCAGGATGATGATGACATGTGGTCTGGTTGGGAGTACTACTTCGGCTACGATCCATTTGATCCCTCTGACTCCATGATTGACTCCGATGGGGATGGATATGTGAACAAATGTGAAAGTCGTTGGAACACTAATCCGAAAGATCCAACCAGCTTCCCATCTCAGGGTGAATTGTGTAACAACTATGACTGATGTTAAATCATGCCCTATTTCTATGATAGTCTTCGTTTTCAATCATTTCTGAACATTAAACTTACGAAAAACCTCGTTTGTTGTCATACTTACTCTGATGAATGTAGTGCATTTAGGAAGGTCTTTGATTCTCCTTGCTCCAACGTAAGAGCAGGCCGATCTCAAACCCCCAAGGATCGATTGGATTGTTATTTCCAGTGGTCCGCGGTACGGGACTCTGACCTCCTTTCCTTCAGGTGCTCGATGACTCGCCACCTCTCCGTAGTGTCTTTCCATAGCCTTCTTGGATGACATCCCATAGAATGACTTGTACTTTTCACCATCCTCTCCTATGATTATCTCTCCACCCGACTCGTCATGCCCTGCAAGCATTCCACCAAGCATGACAAAGTCAGCCCCTGCTGCAAATGCCTTTGCTATGTCACCAGGCGACGAACAACCCCCGTCTGACATGACGTGCCCATTGAGTCCATGTGCTGCATCAGCGCATTCCGAGATTGCCGAAAGCTGGGGGTATCCTACTCCTGCTACCTTTCTTGTTGTACATACCGAACCTGGGCCAATTCCGACCTTTACGATGTCAGCTCCGGCCAATATGAGGGCCTCAGTCATCTCCCTTGTCGCAACATTTCCAGCAATGATGATCTTATCTGGGAACTCTTCTCTTACCCTTTTAACGAAGTCCAGGAAGATTTCTCTGTAGCCATTTGCAACGTCAATGCAAATCATCTTCATTCTCGAGTCTGTAGAAACCTTCCTCTTCAGCAACTCAAAACTCTCTTCAGTCGAGCCACAAGTTACTGCAATGAATTCAGGATTGATCCCATCCTCCCATGCTTTGGAGAAATCCCTAGTTGAGTAGAACTTCTGTGTGCATGTGATCATTGAGTGCCTCTGCATGGAATCGGCGATTGAGAAAAGCCCAGTCGTGTCCATGTTCGCTGCAACAATAGGTACTCCTCGCCAAGTGACTCCGGAATGCCTGAAATTAAACTCTCTTTCTAGGTCTACATCAGATCTGGAAATCAGTGTACTCCTCTTCGGACGAATAAGTACGTCATCGAAAGTGAGTTTCAGATCACGCTCTATGCGCATCGGACCTTACCACACCAACGAACACTAACTTAAGACTGTTATCTGCTCATATTTTTTCAAATTGGTGCTCGTGCCGGGATTTGAACCCGGGTCGACGGATCGAGAGTCCGTCATGATGGACCGAACTACACCACACGAGCGCTACCTTGGGGAATGACCGTCTCTATTTGAAAACGATGCAATAGTAAGAAGCCATTTTCACTTTCACTTTCACCCGCACCTCTTTTCCCCTCCTTAATATTTGAATCACTCAGACATTTGCTCATGAAAGCAAGACAAAACAACGCCGAGATAATTTTTAGGAAGAGGCCGGAACCCCATAGGGTCGTCTCTCTTTCAACCCTCAAAGTTAGTGGCCAATTACAAAATCACATCAACAATGGCCCAATTGTAAACCATAAAGGGAAAATCAGCGCTTCCGAAAGTTGGAATCCAATTCAGAAGAAACCGACCCCCATAGAAGTAAGTCCCAGTGGTTGGAAAGGACTACACAACAGGATGCTGTCTTCTCTTTGTGCTCGAGTGGAAGTGGCATAATGTCGAGGACTAGTAGATTGAGAGAAGAAGTCAAAACCTTTCTCGAGAACCAAGGTTCTGCAAACACAGTGGAGATATTCGACCACCTAAATGATCGATTTCGTTGGGGGGCAACTATGAACCAAGTTGGGAATATTATGTCCAAGGACAATAGATTCTCGAAGATCGGCCAAGTTCGTGGTCCCTTCAGGGGCAGCGTTTACACTGTTTGCGTCTGGGGCCTCTCACAAAGAGAATTGCAGACTCAGTCAGCATAGAGGGGAAGGAATCAAGGCTCGATTGATATAGCATATGTCGTGGTAGTGGGCACTTCACTAAGTTCTTGGTCGACTTTCTTCAGAGTTGGAAACTCAGTGTCTGCAGGAATCTTTGGGGTCGTATTAGGGTCAATTCTTGCTACAAGGGGTCTTCCAGATGGAGAAGTGGCACTTTTGACTTTACTTCATGCTATCTCGGTGATGTCTTTCATGTTCTCATGGAATGCTTTGAACGACCTTTTGGATATCGAGATAGATAGGGTGAACCACCCAGAAAGACCTCTGCCTTCGGGAGATATTTCTCTAGAAGCGGCTAGAAAGGGAATATTTCTGACAGGCCTCGGATCCATTTTGTCCCTGTCCGCTGCAGGTTTCGTCGCAACCACTGGTGAGACGGGTTTAGAGGGTTGGGCCCCAGCTCTGGCAATTTGGGGCTTCGCACTAATCCTATTGTTCCACTATGAATCTCCATCAAAATTTAGCTTTCGAATGAAGGACAAGGGACTTCCAGGCAACGTTGCAATCAGCCTGTCTGTAGGGTTAGTAATAGTATTCGGAGCAGCAGGGGTGTCAAAACCTCTCGATGCGAGGGCATGGAGCGTTTTTGTGATCGGTTTCCTGTATAACCTTTCTAGGGAGATTGTGAAAGACATAGAGGACTTGGAGGGGGATAAAGGCAGGAATACTCTTGCAATGAGTGTGGGCGAGGATAGGGCAAGGGTAATCGCATGGACGATTCTGCTGATGACGCTGCTGGCACTTCTAGCCCCATTCTTGCCATCATTGAACTTATTTCTCGACTGGCACGTGGTCTTTATCATTCCAGCATTAGTCTCGCTATTGATGGTTAAAGCAAGACTTTTTTCTTCAGAGGACCACTCAGCACAGGTGTTGATTAAGAACTCCATGCAACTATGCTTAGCCGCATTTTTGGTGATTTCTCTAATTCCTAATTAGCGAAGCTCCCAGTATGTCTGCCAAGCCGCCTCATTACACAAATATGTCAGAATAGACATCTGGGCCCACATTCTGTTCTCTGCTTGGTCAAAAACTACACTGTTCGGAGAATCGATCACCGCATCAGTTACTTCATCTCCCCGATGAGCGGGTAGGCAATGCATGAACAGAAAACCTTGTTCTGCATTGGAAACTAGCTCCTCATTAACTTGGAACCCATCGAAGGACTCCATCTTGCTTTCCAGATGCTCCTCTCCCATTGAGACGAAGACATCAGTGTATATCACTCCGGCCCCAGAAACAGCCTCTGCTGGATCATTCGCCTCTTGAATGGTTGAGCCATTCTTCTTTGCAATATCCATTGCTCTCGAAAGAACATCGGCGTCAGGCTCAAATCCCACGGGAACTGCATACTTGAGATCGTATCCAAGTATCGCCGAACCTAGCATTAAGTCATGGAGAACGTTATTCCCATCCCCTACCCAAGCAATATGCCCATTCACCTTATCCGAATTTTCGACAATGGTCATCATATCTGCAGCAGCCTGGCAGGGATGGTGCAAGTCCGAAAGTGCATTGATCACTGGCACGGATGAGAATTCGGCTAGTTCTGAAACATCTTCATGCCCGAAGCAACGATACGTGATGCAATCCATATACCTAGATAGCACAGAGGCTGTATCCGCTACTGTTTCGCTTTTCCCCAGTTGGATGTCTCCTGCAAGTAGTGTGATTGGTTGGCCTCCTAGTCTGTTGACACCAACCTCGAAAGATACTCTAGTTCTAGTCGAAGGCTTTTCGTATATTGAACCAATTGACATTCCATCAAGAGGCTTGAAGTCATAAAGAGCATCATCATCATTCTTAATTCTGATAGCCCAGTCGATAATATCCGACAGTTTTTCAGATAGATCGTCAATTGCTAGCAGGTCTATTTTCCCCTCACTGTCTTTCATGTTCTATGTCTCCCGCAAATCCGTCTTTGGCGTCCGACATTCCTCCAAAAACATTTTGCGCGAAACTAAGAACATCTGCCTGACCTTCTTCCATTTCACTCGAAAGAGGGACTAGACCTGGTTGTATTGCAGCATGTTGCATCATTCTCAACTGGCCTATTGCAAACTCCGCCCTTTGACCTACTCCATCCCCGTAGTTGCTCTGTGTGGAAGACTCTTCGAACAAGGCAGATTCTAGAACATCCAAATTTTCTCCCCATTCGAGAATTCTCTCTAATGTCTCAGGTTCCAACAGATCTGATTTTGAAAGAAAGTTTGCAGTAGGGAGGCCAAGTCTGAAGTGAACTATGGATGAGAGTAGCATTTGGGAGACAAACCCGCTCGGTGTGCTTGATAGCAACGGATCGAAAAGGAAAATCAGGCATGCACGACCCTGTCCAAGAACCTGAACTAGATGGCTGGAAGCCTCTCTAAAGGCAAAAAGCTCGACTTGTCCGGGCGTGTCTACGACCATGATATCTCCAGCTAGACCTTCAATCTCTTCGAAGACATCTTCGGCTTGGGATGCAACCAAATCAGCAGCCAGAATCTGGGCCCCATTTGGTCCGAGGTCATATTCATCCATCACCTCTGACAAGGAAATTAGGTCCCTCACATCGAACTCAGGGTCGTAGTGGACTCTCTCAGCTCCTGGATCTAGATTCAC
>MDSZ01264249.1_pt1 | contig 14047 bp, 17 predicted proteins | sample 811201 | NCBI WGS metagenome assembly MDSZ01 (sample SAMN05326647, study PRJNA326480) | marine metagenome | isolation source: seawater | place: Indian Ocean: North | collected 2010
TGAAATATTAAAATTCAAAGTAGTATTTTTGTTAGAAATTGCTTTATTTATAAGTTTATAGTTTTTTATTTGTGAACCAATAATTTTCTCAATTCGTTTCTTATTAAAATTTATAACTTTAACCAAATCCTTATTTGGTTCAAAAGCGTATATCTGGCAATTTTTAAATAAAAGAGCGAATGAAAGACCATCATTTCCTTCATTGGCTCCAATATCAAAAATAATATTCTTTGAGTTTTTTGAAAATTCCTGAATCATTTAAATGCACTGAGCAATTCTTCTATTATTTTTTCAGTGTTGTATTTTTGTTTCCAATTTGGATAGTGTTTTTTGAATTTATCAATATTTGATATATACCAAATATGATCTCCTACTCTTGGGATTTTTAAAATTTGTCTTTTAACCTTAATTCTACACATATTTTCCGTTAAATCTAAGGCCTCAATAATAGAACAATTTGAAAATCTACTACCACCTATATTGTACACTTCTCCATATCTTGGTTTCTTAAAAAATTCCCAAAAACAATTAACTAAATCAAAACTATGCAAGTTATCTCTTACTTGTTTACCTTTATATCCAATCAAATTATATTTTTTATTTAAAACAGTTGTTTTAACAAGATAAGATAAAAATCCATGCAATTTAGCACCACTATGATTTGGACCTGTAATACAACCTCCTCTAAAACATACAGTTTTTAAACCAACATTTTTTCCATATTCTTGAACAATTAAATCAGCGTAAGTTTTAGACACACCAAAAAAACTATGAGTTGAATTATCTATTGAAAAATTTTCATCAATACCTTTAAAATTTTTATCATTAGTTTTTAACTCCCATCTTGTTTTTTTTTCAATAATTTTTAATTTATTTGGGTTATCACCATAAACCTTATTAGTTGACATGAATATAAAAGGAGCATTCGGACAAAACTTTTTAGTTAATTCAAGAAGATTTAGAGTTCCTGTAGCATTAACATGAAAATCTAAAAAAGGAAATTTTTTACCATAATCATGAGAAGGCTGTGCGGCGCAGTGTATTATTACAGAAATTTTTTTTTTATATTTTCTGAATATCTTTTCTAAATTATCAAAATTTCTTATATCTATATTTAAATGCTTAAATGTTTTATTTCGTTTTTTTAGATTTTTTTTATTCCAAAGAGTAGACCCATCTTTACCAAAAAAAAAACTGTCTAAGATTATTATCAATCCCAATGACGTCAAAACCCTTATCACAGAAGAAATTTACAGACTCAGATCCAACCAAACCACTTGATCCTGTAATTATCGCCAAAGACATTAAAAATATTTATTTATAATTTTTTTATTTTTATTGAGCCAATTAAAAACATCATAGGTAATATCATATATATTTTTTTTCACTTTCCAGCCATAAGTTTTTGTTACTTTTTTATTATTAGTAATGTAAGCTGGAATGTCATAATTAGATGTTTTGCCAATCTTTCCAATTTTAATTTTATTTCCTGTAATTTTTTGACATATTTTTGTTAGTTCCAAAAGAGAGGTTTTACTTTTTAAAGAACCACCTACAGTGAAAATTTTGTTATTAATTTTTCCAATTTTTTTAATTTGTATCAATATTAATCTTTTAAGATCATCTATGTGCAAAACATCCCTAACTTGATGGCCGTGTCCGCCATATCCAATATAATTAAGTTTTAAATTATTTAAATGCCTCCAAATCCATAAGCTTACAAATCCTTGATCTTGCTTACCAAATTGTAATGGACCCGATATAACACCACACCTATTTACAATAAATTTTACACCAAATTGATAGGAGAATTCTTCAATCAACATTTCAGATGAAAGTTTTGTAAATCCATAAATTGATTTTGGACCAGTGAAAGAAAAAGTTTCATCTATTTTTTTGAAAGATTTTATTTTTTGTTTAATTTTTTTTGATTTAACTAAATTATTTAAAGACTGTAGCGAGTAGATTCTACTTGATGATAAAAATATTAATTTAGCATTATCTTTTTTTGCCTTTTTTAAAACATTTAATGTACCTACTAAATTTGTAAAAAAGACTCTGTCTAATTCTTTTTTCGAAACCTCCACAGCTGCCTCTGCACAACAATCAATTATAAGATCTACTTTGGGAATTTTTTTAAAAGTATTAAAGTTAGCAATATTAACTTTAAAATTTTTAATATAATTTTCTTTAAGCAATTTATGATTATATTTCGAGCCTTTTCTTGATAAATTATCAATACTAAAAATTTTATAATTATTTTTTTTTAAGAATATAGAAAGATTTGTCCCTACGAAACCACAACCGCCTGTAATAAGAATTTTCATTTTCTTTTTTTTAAAAATTTGTGTTCAAGTTTAATAAAGTTTATAAATACTTTATAGGAAATAAAAATACCATTTAAATCTAACTTAATTAAGTTATTAAAAAATCTCTGAAAAAAAAATTTTGTTTGTTTGATTGTTAGTTTTATTAGTTTTTTAAATGAAGGTTCTTTAATTTTGTAACCAAATGAATGATATCTCCATACTCTATGCGATAAAGTTTCAATATTATCATCTTGTAAATGATAACATTTTGCTTCAGGATTATAAATTATTTTGCCTCTAACTTTTGATTTTAATTCATTTATAAAATTAATATCTTCACCATTAGTTTTGAGTTTTTCATTATACCCATTTACTTCTTCCCATACTGATTTAATTAATAAAGTATTACATCCAAATAAAAATGGAGGATCTAAAACCAGGTCATCACCCCAGTTTTGGCTATAATATTTCGCTCTCCATAGATTTATTTTATTTTCAATTAGCTGTTCTATCATTTTTCCACCACACATTAAGACATTTTCTTTTTCAATTTCATTCATTAAATTTTCTAACCAATACTTATCAAGAACCACATCAGCATCTATAGCACCTATAATATTATTTTTAGACTTACGTATAGCTAAATTTCTATTATATCCCAAACCCATATTAATTTTATTTGTAATTATTTTGACATTTGAAAACTCTGATTTAACTATTTCAACTGTTTTATCTGTTGAACAATCATCTATAACAATAATTTCCTCAGGAAGAATTGATTGATTTAGAATTGAACTAATTGAAGCTTTTATAGTTTTTTCAGCATTATACGCAGGAATATAAAATGAAATTTTATTATTCAATTTTAATTATTTTGTAATTCTTTAACCAAGCTTTGCCATTTTTTTCCACCATCTTTTTGCCTATCGTAATTCTCATCTGCAATTGCTCCTGGATATGTTGTTAGTTTTTCCTCGTTAATGAGTGCATGTAGTGGTGTTCCTTCTATTTCTGCAGTTCCTGACTCTTGTACAGTACTAAAATTTGTATCTTTAATAAATTTTTTCGTTCTAATCATGTCGTCCTTTGTTTCTCCTGGCAATCCATATGTAAATGTGCCGTGAACAGACATATTTAATGATCTAATATAAGAAACTACTTCTTGGACGTATTTTAAGTCTAAATGCTTATTTACAATTTTATCTACAACTACTTGGCTACCAGACTCCACTCCAAGTTTGACACCCTGACATCCGCTGTCTGCCATTATTTTCCAGGTTTCTTTTTTTGAAGTATCAGCTCTGCACATTGCAAACCAAGGAATATCAAATTTAGACATCACCTCCGACATTTTTTCTGTATGCTTATTCCCAATATTAAAAGTATCATCATCAAAATATATTGCGTTAAATTTATATCTACCTATTAAGTCTTTCACTAAATCTTCAATATAATCAGCTGTATACTGTCTTACAGATCTTTTGCCGTCACCATAAGGATCATTACCGGTCATAGCTGCAGGCCATACGCAAAATATACATTTAAAAGGACAACCTCTGCTACTCCAGATGTGAGCTTGTGGAGATAATTTATTCATTGGTATTGGATTTCCATCAAAATATTTATCAAAGATGTTATTATCATAATATGGAAAAGGAGCTGCATTCATTTCATCTTTTGTTAGAAGGTCATGATCAAATACTCCATCTTTCCCTTCTAAAACTTTCATTATATTTTTTTCATATTCACCTTTGAGAACAGCATGAATAATTTCACTATCCCACTTTTGACCTGATGTTGATATTGGTCCTGAAACAATTATCTTTAAGTCTGGATATTTTTTTTTTTATTTCTTTAATAAGCTTATAGTCGTGATCCCAGGATGGTGTTGCACTTTCAATTAAAATGTATTGAATTTTATTTTTTATTTCTTCTAAGTATCTATAAAAACTTTCATAAGACTCTGAAAGAGCTATGCTGTCTCTGAAAAAAACTTTGTCATGCCCAATTATATTGGAAGCATAGGTCGTCGCGTAGCCTAAAAAAAAGGGATAGGGTATATAATCATTTGCTCTAGGATTATCGGGAGTACATCTACCTAAATATGTAAAGGGCCACCTTGAACCTGCTCTTACACCTCTTCTCCATCGCTTTTTTTTAAGAAAACCTCTGCTTTCTTTTCCTTCCCACCATGGAGGGTTACTAAAAAGTATTGCCATATTTAATATTAATAAAGTATTTTAACTTATTAATCTAACAATTTATAAAAGCAAATATTTATAATTAAAAATATGAAAATATTCGATTGTACTACATATTTTGAAGAAAACATGATGATGGAAATAAGATTCAATGTATTAAACCAATATGTTGATAAATTTATAGTTTGTGAGGCAAATTATTCACACAGCGGGGCAAAAAAAAAAATAAATTTTAATAAAAATAATTATCCAGAATTCAAAGAAAAAATTGTCCATTTAATTTTAGAAAAAGAGCCAAGTGATATTAATAAAAACAGTAATTCAGATCCTAGAATTATAAGATCCAATAGTGTTAAACGTATAAATTATCAAAGAGATTATATTATTAAAGGTTTAGAAGATGCTAAAGACGAAGATCTAGTAATGTATAGTGATAATGATGAAATACCAGATTTTACAAAAATAAATAAAAATGAACTTAAAAAAAATAAAATAATAATTTTTAAACAAAAAATGTTTTATTATAAACTTAACTTACAGTATCCATCAATTGATTGGTATGGCACCAAATGTTGCAAATTTAAACATTTAAATTCGATATCATTACTTAGAGAAATTAAACCAAAGAAATATAGCATATTAAGACCAGACATTATTTTTTCAAAAGTAAAATATAATAAAATTAAAATAATCGATGAAGGTGGTTGGCATTTTTCAAATCTAAAAACACCTCAAGAGTTAATGAAAAAATATATGAATGATGAAATGCATGCAGAATTTGAAGGAAGAAATATTTCAATAAAAGAAATAGAAAGACTCGTTAAAGAAAAAAAAATTAATTATAACCATTTTATAAATTCTAAAAATATTGAAAGACAATTCTCAGAGTTTAATTTAAAAAAAATTAACAAACAGCATCTGCCAGGTTATTTAGACGAAAATTATCTTAAATATAGTAAGTGGTTTGACTAGTTTAATTTATAATTTCTTATAAATCTTCCAACTTTTATATTCTTCAAATAATCTATAATTTTTCATAATAAAAGCTTCAACATTTGGAGAATTTTTTAAATTCTTAAACCAATTAATTTCTGAAGAATATATAATAAACTCTGGTTCATTTGATTTTAATTGATTAATAAATTTCTTTTCGGTCCATCCTATAATTATATGTGCATTATTATAAAATTGTGTACAAGATGGTTTATTTAATAAATAAGGTAGAGCATTATCATCGGTAAGTTGCTGAACACAATTATCATTTTGGGAAATTTTTTTATAATAATTTAAAAATTCAACATAATCATCTTTTAAAAACTGATCGTCTGGAACTTTTGTGAGTGCATAAAAATTTTTATTTGAATTAAATGTATTTAAAATATTGTAGTTATTTTTCAAAATTAGATCAATACTTAATATAAGTAAAATAAAAGTAAAAAAGTATTTTTTATTAAAAAATAAACTTTCCATTTTAATAAAGAACTTATTATTTTTTATAATTCTATATGAATAAAAATAAATAAAGAAAAAAATAATTAATGTATATAAACCTGATGTATATTTTATATGTGGACCATCAGATCTCATCAAACCTGATTTAAAGAAAATTATTGAGGAAATAAATAAAAATAAAAATATAATTTTTGAGTAATTGTTCTCTTTCAAACTTTTATTGCTCACATAATTAAAAAGAAATACTCCTGAAAATATGATCATTAATAAAGCTTTTGTATGTCTTGTGGCACCATCTGTGAAAGGTTTTGGAAACTCTATTCCCAATAAATAGTCAGAAACACCAACTATAAATTTGTACTGATAAACAAACTCATTTAATTCGTCATTTGGAAAAATAAGATAGACAGCTAACCATGAACTAATAACTCCAAATAAAACATAAATGGAATTTGTAAAATTTTTCTGAAATACTAGGTATAGCAAAGCAAGAAATATAATTGCATTGATATAAGATCCAATATCAATATAAAATAATAAAGATATTGATGAAAAAAGACCTGTTAAAAAACTTAAAAATTTGTTCATTTTAAAATTTAAAATTTCCAATAAAAATAAAAAGAAAACTAAAAAGATAAATAATCTTTGATGAATAGGGGTGACATCTTGGTAAAAGTTAGCTAAAGACAAACATGTAAAGCTAAATATAAAAAAAATTAAACTTTTATTTCTAAATTCATTAACATTTAAAATAATTTTTCTACATAAAAGAATAATTAAGATTTTATTTATTAAAATTATCCCAACTTTTGAAAATCTGTTAATACCAATACTGTAGTCTCCAAATATATATGAAAATATAATACTTATGTTGTTACCTATAAAACCGTAATCATATAATGTTCCGAGCCAAAGTGTACCTTTTAAATAAAAATTTACTGGCGCAGATAATAATGTACCTTCATGATGTGTATCTAGATTAGTTACAAAATTTTGATAATCTAATGAAAAAAATTCAATAAAAATAAATATAATTAAAATTAGAGAGGTTATATTAAATTCATTTTTATTTAATATTGTTGCATCATCGAATTTTAAATGATCATTTAAATTGAATAAAAGTTTTGATTTATTTAATTTAATTTCAGTTAAGATATAAATTGATATTGGAAAAAATATAAAAAAAAGTCCTCGGATTGTATCGTTCAAAGGATTTATCTCTCTTAAAGAATAGTTTCCATTAATTAAATTATCATTGTCATATGGAAATTTAATTAAATCCCAACACAGAGTTGAAATTAAAATACTAAGCGCAATTAAAATGTAAGAAAGATACTTTCTCATTTATAAATTTTATTTATAATCTTTAATATCTTTTATTACGTATTGATCTCTCCCTTTTGTCTGTTCAAATATTCTTGCTAAGTAGATTCCAATTATACCGATTGTAAACAAGAGAATTCCTGAAAAAAAAGATATTGCAATTATGATGCTAGTTGAACCTGGAACTGCTAAATTATTAAATTTTAAAATTAAGGCATAAATAATAATAGCTAATGATACTAGTATTGAAAAAAATCCAAAAAAAATTCCAATGTATAGGGGCTTCAAAGAGTAACTTGTTACACCATTTATAAAATCTGTTACCGGGCCAGCAGATAATAGCGGCATTTTTGATATACCTGAACCTCGCGGATCTCTCTCATAATTAACAAACCCTTGTTTAAATCCAACCCACACAGAGAGACCTCTTACATAAGGTCTAAATTCTTTTTGTTTTAGAATTTCCTGAAGAGCTTTCATAGATATTAATTTATAATCACCAGCTTCAATTGGGAGATTTATATCTGATAATAGATTAATAATATTATAAGCAACTTTCGTTACAAATAATCTAAACTTAGACTCTCCTTTTCTTTTAGTTCTTACCGTATGCACTATGTCATATCCTTCTTCGTATTTATTTATTAATTCACTGATAATTTCAGGAGGATCTTGTAGGTCTGTATGAAGATAAACGACCGCATCACCTTTAGCGTGTCTAAACCCAGCTAGGACACATGGATCAATTCCAAATCTCCGGCTCATATTGATTAATTTTATAGGAAAATTTTTTTGGAGTTTTAATAGAAGTTTTTCAGAGTTATCACTTGAATCATCATTTACAAAAATTAATTCATAATTCCAGTTCTCAACTTTTTTTAAAGTTTCCGAAATTCGCTTTACCAACTCTTCGATGTTGCCTTCTTCATTCCTAAAGGAAAATACTATTGATAAAAGTTTCATTTTTTTTTTTAATTTATATATATATATTTTAACTAATTTGTTTGATTATAATGATTATTAATTTATTGTGCAAATTATGAAAAAATTTCATTGGCAATTAATGAGTAATAATATACTTGAAGAGGATAAGAAAGCATTATTAAACTTTATAAAATCATCTGATAAGTTTACTAACGGAGTTAAAGTTAGAGAATTTGAAAAAAAATGGTCAAAATGGCTTGGAGTTAGATATAGTACATTTGTTAATTCGGGTGCCTCAGCTAATTTAATTTCTCTACATATACTCAAAGAACTTGAAAAAAAGAAAAATGAAGTAATACTTCCAGCCTTTACGTGGAATTCAGATGTTATTTCAGTTATTAATGCAGGATTCAAACCTATATTTGTAGATATAAAATTAGAAAATCTAGCTTTAGATGAAGATCAAGTTAAAAAAAAAATAAACAAAAAAACTGCAGCTATTTTTTTAACGCATGCAATGGGTTTTCCAGGCATAAGTAAAGAGTTTTTGAATTTTATAAAAAAAAAGAAAATTTTTTTAATTGAAGATGTTTGCGAGTCACATGGTGCACAACTTAATAATAAAAAATTAGGAACTTTTGGAAATATTTCAAATTTTTCATTTTATTACGCACACCATATCACAACTATCGAAGGGGGAATGATTTGTACTAATTCAAAAAAAATAGATACACTTGTTAAAATGAAAAGAGGGCATGGTTTGCTCAGAGATTCTCAAAATGATAAATTAATAAGGAAAACAAAAAGAAAATTTAAAGATTTAAATAGTGATTTTATTTTTCTTACTGAAGGTTTTAATTTAAGAAATAATGAATTATCTGCTGTAATTGGATTGCAGCAGTTAAAAAGATTGAACCAAATAATAAAAGCAAGAAATATTAATCATAATCTATTTTTAAAGCATTTAAGAAAAGATATTTTTTTCACCGATTTTGTTCTAAAGGGATCTAGCAACTACGCTTTTCAATTAATTTTAAAAAAACCAAATAAAAAATTATTTAATAAAATAATTTCTGTATTAAAGAAAAATTCTATTGAATATAGAGTTGGGAGTGTAGGAGGTGGAAATCAACTTAGACAACCATATTTAAAGTCATATAATTTTAAACAAAAATTTAAATCATTAAAAAATACTGAACATATGCATTTTTATGGATTATACATTGGAAATTATCCAAATTTAAATCATAAAAAAATTAAAAATCTTTGTAATTTATTAGATAAAATTTAATTTTAAGTTTTATGATTATTAAATCAGATAGCAAACTTAGAGAAATAAAATATTTTAAATCTGAAGTTTTTAGAGATCGAAGAGGAGAGATATGGACCAATTGGGATATTAATTATTTTAAAAATCTCAAATTTAACCTAGATAAATTTACATCATCAAAAAAAAATGTATTACGTGGTTTTCATTGTGATAAAAAATCTTGGAAACTAGTTACTTGTATCAAAGGTGAAGTATTAAATGTTATAGTAGATTTTAGAAAAGATTCTAAAAGTTATTTAAAATATACGACTATAAAACTAAATGAAAAAAATAAAATTTCTATTTTAATACCTCCAATGTTTTTAAATTCATGGCTATGCACAACTAAAGAGTCTATTTACCATTATAAATATTCATTTTCAGGAAAATATAGTGATGTAAAAAATCAAATATCAGTTAAATGGAACGACCCAAGAATAAATTTTAAATGGCCGTTAAAAAATCCTATTTTATCAAAGAGAGATAGATAATTTTGTTTAGTGACCAAAATTTAATATTTAATTTACTTTTAGGAATGTATAAATTAAGAAATTATCTTAAATGAAAAAAAAAATAGCATTAATTTTTGGAATAACTGGTCAAGATGGATCATATCTAGCAGAGCTTCTTCTAAAAAAAAAATATAAAGTCTTCGGAGTTAAGCGTAGAACTAGTTTAATCCATACAACAAGAATAGATCATATTTATGAAGATTTTCATCTCAAACCAAATTTAATATTAAAATATGGGGACGTTACAGATTTTTCAAATGTATTTAATTTAATAAATGAAATAAATCCTGATGAAATATATAACTTAGCTGCACAAAGTAATGTTGGAGTTTCATTTGAATTAGCTGAATATACAGCTCAAACTGATTCAATCGGAACCTTAAGGATCCTCGAAGCAATTAGAATATTAGATAAAAAAAGAAAAATTAAATTTTATCAAGCATCAACATCAGAAATTTTTGGAAATAGCCCAGATAAACCTTACAATGAAAAAAGTAGATTTGAACCAGTGTCTCCATATGGAACAGCAAAATTATACTCTTATTGGATAACCAAAAATTATAGAGAAGCTTATTCTATGTTTGCTTGCAATGGTATTTTATTTAACCATGAGTCTCCCAGAAGAGGTGAGAATTTTATTTCTAGAAAAACAATAATTGGTTTAATTAAAGTTTTAAAGGGAAAACAAAAGTGTCTTTATTTAGGAAATTTATACTCAAAAAGAGACTGGGGACATGCTAGAGAATTTGTTGAGGCACAATGGAAAATTTTACAACAAAAAAAACCTGATGATTTTGTAATAGCAACAGGAAAAAATTATACAGTAAAAGATCTAGTAAATTTAGTATTAAAAAATTTAAAAATCAAAGCAACTTGGAAAAAAAATAAAGATGGACTTGAATATGCTGTTGCAACACAAAACAACAAATTTATTAAAAAATCACAAATTATAGTCAAACAAGAAAAAATATATTTTAGACCCAATGAGGTTCATAACCTTGTGGGAAATTATTCTAAGGCTAAGAAGATATTAAACTGGAAACCAAAAATAAACTTTGAAAAATTAATTTCTGAAATGGTTGAGAGTGATTTAAAATTAATTAAATAATGAAAAATAATGAAATTAACCTCATTAGATATAGTATCTTAAAAAGTTGCTATAAAATAAAAGAAGGTCATATAGGTAGCGCATTTTCAATACTAGAAATAGTTTACGTAATTTTTAAAAATTATATTAAAAAAAACTTTTTTATATTAAGCAAAGGTCATGCAGCTATAGGCGTTTATGCTGTAATGAAAAATCTAAAATTGTTATCCAATAAAGATTTTGATTCATTTTGTAGATTTAACTCAAAATTAGGTGGTCATCCAGATTCTACAAAATTACCAATTTTTAATTTTTCTACAGGCTCGCTCGGACATGGCTTCCCAAATTCAGCTGGATTTGCTTATGGTTTGTCACAAAAAAAAATTAGTAAAAAAGTAATTTGTCTTATCGGTGATCAAGAGTTGATGGAAGGCACCACTTGGGAAACTCTCCATATAATAGAAAATTTCCAAATAAAAAACCTATTATTAATTATTGATAGAAATAATTCCGATTTTCGAAGTATTAAATTTATAAATATAAAGAAAAAGCTAAAGGCTTATTGTGATAAAATTCACGAAGTAGATGGACATAACAAAATTAAAATTGATAAACTAATTATGAAATGTCTTAAAAATAAGTCCTTTAATATTATTGTTGCTAATACAGTTAAGGGATTTGGAATTAAATCTATGAAAAATAATCCAGCTTGGCATCATAAAGCGCCAACTTTAGAGGAATTAAAAAAATTTAAATCTGAGTTAAAATTATGAGAAAAATTTTTCCAATAACAGTAGAAAAATTAATGAAAAAAGATAAAAAAATTTTTTGTCTACTTGGCGATATAGGTGTTTTTTCATTTAGAAATGTATTCAAGAAATTTAAAAATAGAATTTTTAATATGAGTACAATGGAGCAGTCTATGATTGGTTTTGGAGCAGGTCTATCTAAGGCTGGATATATTCCAGTGATACATACAATTACTCCATTTTTAGTACTTAGAGCCTTAGATCAAATCAAAGTAGATTTTGTTTATAATAAATTAAATTGCAATATTGTTTCTGTTGGAGCTTCTAATGATTATCCAAAACTTGGAACTACGCATCATTGTTTTGAAGATATAAGTATTTTATCTAACTATAAAGATATAAATTTATTTATTCCTTCAAATGCAGATGAGTTCAAATATTTATTTCAAAAAAATTATAATAATAAATCGATAAACTATTTCAGGATATCAGAAAAAAAAATTGATCACAAACAATTCGATAATAGATTTTTAAAAAAAAATGGAAAAAGAAAATTATTAATTATTGTAGGAAACTCAATTGATCCAAAAAAAATTAAGTCAAATAATTTTGATATTTATTATATATGCAGTATTACAAAAAAAATTAATTTTAATTTTATTAATCCATATAATAAAATATTGATTATTGAACCTTATTTTGGACATGTTTTGGAAAGATCAATAAGAAAAAAGTTTTTTAAAAAAGTTACAAAAACTATAAGTTATGAAGAAACAATAATACACAGATATGGAAGTAATGACGAGCAGGATAAATATTTAAAGTTTGATCAAAAAAATATATTAAAAAAAATTAATGATTTCTCTAAATAACAAAAAATTTTTTTCAAATAAATTAATAGAGAGCTTAACAAATATTAATATTAAAAAAATATCAAAAAAAGAAGTTAATTTTTTTAAAAACAAAAAAATATTAATTACAGGAGTGTCAGGAATTATAGGACTTAACCTTTTATTTTTTTTTCACAAAATAAGTTTAAAGGAAAAAATTAATATTATTATTGATGGAACATATAATACTAGTCTTTTTAATTTTGTTAAATCTTATTTTAAAAAAAACCATAAAATAAATTTTATTAAAAAAGATCTTTCTTTAAAATCTTTTAACAATAAAAAAAAATATGATTTTATTTTTCATTGTGCAGGCTATGGTCAACAATCAAAATTTTTAAAATACAAAACATCTACTTATAAACTTAATTCTGAAACAATAATGAATTTAAAAAACAATCTTAAAGAAAATGGGAAATTTATTTATATGAGCACAACAGAAATATATTCTGGAAACCCAAAACTATGTTTAGAAGAGAGCATTGGTTATACTAACACAAATCACCCTAGATCTGCTTATATTGAAAGTAAAAAATTTGGTGAGTCTTTTATAATTAATTGCTTTAAAAGTTACATTATTTTCAGAGTTTGCTTAACTTATGGTGTTGGTGCAAAATTAAACGACGAAAGAGTTTTAAATCAAGTTATTCTTAGATCAATAAAAAATAAAACCATTGATGTATATGGTGGTTTAAATCAATTACGTTCAAATTTATATATAGAGGATGCAATTAATATGATGGTCAAAGCAACCATTAAATCTTCTAATCAAATTTATAATATTAATAATCATCAAATGACCACCTTATCTAAAATATTTAATTTGATTGGTAAAATTGCAAAAAGAAAATTGTGAATCATAATGCTAAAATGAAAGGCTCACCTGCAGTTATTAAGATTTCTAATCACAAAATATTGAAACTTATTAACTTTCAAATTTCAAATAATTTAAATGAAGGTTTAAAGAAAACAATAAATTGGTACTCAGATTTAGTTAATTACACTAGATTATAGTTATTATTAAAACCATCTTACCATTCCTATTATACCAGCAGATGCATAAAATAATTGTAATAGTAAAATACCATTATGTTTACCAATGAATGCCCATAGTCCTATTAAAATTGCAGATATTAATAATAATGTAAAACCTACGAACTCTGCACCAATATTCATTGCAACTAGTAGAGAATAAACGATTGCAGTTATCACACCCGTCCATTCTAATATTTTTTCCTTTTTCATTATCCTTTACCTCTCCATGGAATAGTTTTGTCTATTATTTTTCTAA
>MDSZ01020733.1_pt1 | contig 14046 bp, 16 predicted proteins | sample 811201 | NCBI WGS metagenome assembly MDSZ01 (sample SAMN05326647, study PRJNA326480) | marine metagenome | isolation source: seawater | place: Indian Ocean: North | collected 2010
GCTGGTTTAAACCAACGGTTTGCTAAACCGTCGTACGCTTGAAAAGGTGTACCGAGGGTTCGAATCCCTCTCCTTCCGCCAAAAAAAGGTCAATAACCCAACTCAATTCTAATTTTTTCTATAAGCTCTTTAACCAAAACCCTGTCTTCTGGGTCAAAAACATTTTCATTATCAATAGTATTTTTCAACTCTTTTCGAATTAAATTTCTTACATCCTCTCTACCTTGATCTGTTACAAAATATATCAATTTTGACTCATATTGATCGATAGTTTTTCCGATAGTAAAATTATAAAGTAAATAAATTCCTACAAATATAACAATGCTTTTATAAATAAATAATCTCATTTCTTTTTATAAATACTATTTATTCTTACATTATTTGATCGAATTTCATAGATTAACTTAAAATTTGATTTTAAATATTTTTCCTCAATTTTGGGATCTTTTGATTGATAATAATGATTGGTAATAATTAAATCTGCATTATTAATATTATTTACAAAGTTAAAATTTTCTACTTTATTTTTTTCAATCATTTTTAAACTATATTGATAAGGGCTTTCGCTAAATATAAAAATATTTTTATTTTTATAATTTTCAATTTCGGAAATTTTCTTTAAGATTTCTAAGTTTGATACACCCCAATAATCAAGTTCATAATTTCTAATATTTTTCTTATTAATAAGTAAATTATAATAAACATATTGATGTGGATGATTTTGATAATTCCATCCTATAATATAAATAATACCTATAAATAATAAAAAAAATATCGGATTTTTGTAATTTTTAAATTTTAACAATTTATTTAAACCATAAACACAAATAAATATTATAGAAGGGTAGATGAAGTATATTTGCCTCCATCCATTATAAATCGTTGAGTTTAATTCTGTAATAATAATAATTGTAGAAAAAATAATTATTATTGAATAAAAACAATACAATTCCTCGAAATTATTCCATAAATTATTATTTTTCAGGTTCAATAGATTTTTAGATAGATTTTTTGTAATTATCAAAATTCCATAAATAAATAATATAAGATACAACAAAGGTGAAGTTATAATAATTATTTTTGGCAAATAGTACCAAGGTAAAAATTTTCCAGGATAATAAGTATCCTCAAAATATACAAGACCATCCCATGCATAGCTACTCATACTTTTAATCGACAATAAGATATTTAATGGATTTTCCCAAAGAAATGGCCAAAACAGTATTGTTAACCCAATTGTTAATATTAAAAATGGAGCTAGAAGATAAATATTTTTATATTTATTACTTTCTAAATTTTCCATAATAAAAAAAAATATAAATAATAAAGGTATAATCAAACCCATTACTCTTGTTCCTATTGTAATAGAAATGAAAAAACATAATATAAATAAAAATTTAATTTTTTTTGTAATAAAATATTTCAAAAAATAAAAACTACTAATACAAAAAAACGATAAAAATATAATATCCTTGCTATTGTAAAATGATTGAGCAAATATTCTAGGATGGATAAAAAAAATTAAAAAACCTAAGATCGATATCGATTTGGTATAAAATTGATTTAAAGTATAATAAAAATATACTCCTGCTATTAAAAAAATTAGACTATTTAATAAATGTCTACTTAAATAAATATCTTTTGTATCATTAAGATTAAAAATCTTTTCTAATATAATGTTTATTAATTCAAAAAATACACCGTATTCATTGTCAATATATTCATTTAAATTAGGTGTATCTTCATACTTTAAAGACTCAAAAATATTTATTTTTTCAATTATATAATTAAATGATACAATACCATTTAACCTTGAAAAGCCTTCATCCCACGATAAACCATAGTCACTATAAATTAAAATTTGTATAATAAATATTATAAAAAAAATAAAATAAGGATAGTTGTTTTTAATTTGATTAGGCACAGTTTTGCTAAAATATTCTGTATTTTATCAAACAATAAATAGCTATAAAAAAATCTTTTAGCATTATTTTTTTACCTTCTTGATAAGTTCTTCCATTATAGGAAACACCAACTTCATAAAATTTTACCTTTTTTCTTGCTAATTTCACTGTGATTTCTGGTTCAATTCCAAAAGAATCTTCTTTGAGATCTAAATCCTTTATAACGCTAGCTTTAAAAACTTTGTAGCCTGTTTCCATATCTGAAAAATTTATATTCGTTAATATATTAGTTATTGTTGTTAATATAAAGTTCGCCACTCTATGCCAATAATATAAAATTCTTTGACCTTTATCATTACTTATAAATCTTGATCCATAAACAACATCTGCTTTGCTATCTAAAATTGGCTCAATTAATTTTTTCATATCATCCGGATCATATTCAAGGTCTGAATCTTGAAAAACTAATATTTCTCCTTTTGCTTTTTCAATACCTTTTCTTAAAGCATACCCTTTACCATAATTTTTATCGAGTGTTATAACTTCATTTAAAAGATTGTTATTTTGGCAATTCTTAATTATTTCTTTTGTTTGAGAATCTGATCCATCATCAATTAAAATAATTTCTTTTTGGAATTTACATACTTGATCTATTTTTTTTAATAGTTTTTCAAGAAATATTTTTTCATTAAAGCAAGGAATAATTATTGATATCATATTATCCATTTTGGTTTTTAATACTATACACCGCAAATAAACAAAAAGATAATGTTACTGGTTTAATTACTCTTGTAAATGAAGATGATAGATGCCACTCAAGTTCATAAATACTAGATAAATAAAGAATTACTAAAATAAATAAGTATACTAATGAAAAGAATATTAGATAAAGATTAATTTCTTTATTTTTTTTATATAATAGAGCAACTAAAATTAATCCTAAAGATAATAGAAACTTGTTATTAGTTATGAAGTAAATGAATATTGTGATTAAGTTCTCTAAATTATCATACCTTTCATAAAAAGATGAAAAAACATAGCTTGTATCATTTATATTATAAATGGCTAAATGATTATATGAATAAAATGTCCAGAATAGAGATGGTAATGCTGATAAAAAAATTATTAATAAAAGATTTGAATCACATTTTTTTTTTATAATTAATATTAATACTAATAAATTCATTAAAAATACCAGCATTGTACCCTCTGGTTTTAAGAGGGATAGTATTACAGAATTTAAAAATAATGTAATAAGTTCAAAATTATTAATATTTTTATTTTCGACAACATTTAAAATTATTATCAATGATATAAATAGATATAATGACAACAACCCATCTAATTCACCTGTGAATAATTGTTTCCCAACTATAAATATAACTACAGAATATGAAATATAAATGTAATTACCCTTAAAATATTCTTTTAACATAATTAATGGTGGTATGAATAGTAAAGTCATACCTGCTCTAGGAAATATTTCATTCCAATAACCTAATAATTTTGCAAATGATGCAGCAAATGCTGGAGCAATTGTGGGGTATGTAGGATGAGAAAATAAAGGGTATTCCTTTAAATTTAAAACATTATTTTCAAAGAACATAATTTTAGCTTTTAGCATCCAAATACTTCTTGCATCCCATGCTTCTGTTATATTTCCAAATGAAATAAGAATTAATAGAATTATAAATAATTTAATAAAATAATCCTCTTCAAAAATTAAATAAATTAATAGAAGTGTTAAAAATATTATAATATTGATGATAACCAATATATCATATTTTAAAATTAATAAAATTAGATTTAAAATTATACTTGTATAAAGTGATTGAACTAATTTATTTATATTAATATTCTTTAGCATTTAATTTTATTTATATTCGTGTAAGATTTTATAATTTTACAATTTTCATTTTTTGTATTCTTTAAAGTAAAAGACTCATTTAAATTATTATTGATCCTTACCGGATATATATATTCAACAGTTCTTTGATAAATATATTGATTATTTAAAAATGAGCTATCTAGCTTGTAATAGCTTAAGCCCTCTTTTTTAATAATTTCTGCTAGTTCAAGAGTTTCTTTTGGTAATAATAATTCACCCTTATAATTTTTTTTAAATGAATTAGTTAAATTTATCCAATTAAAATTAATTCTTTCTTGTGATATATAAAAAAGTTGAGCAAAAATTGTGAATAAAACCAAATATTTGACAATTTTTTTATTCATTCATTTTTTTAGTACAGTGGTTCGCTTTTAAAAAAATTTTTTAACTTAATAGGCTTTTGTTCTAAAATATATCTATAAACATTATAATTTTCTAAAACTCTTTGTACATAATTTCGTGTTTCTTTAAATTTAATTAGTTCAATCCAGTCAACATAATCAATTTGACCTTTCTGAGGATTTTTATTTATTTTTTTCCAATATTTTACCCGTTTAGGACCAGCGTTATATGCTGCAATTGCAAATGGATATGCTCCATCATATTCAAGAATTAATCCAGCGATATAATAGGATCCTAAATTAATGTTATATTCAGGATCTTTTGTTAATCTAGATTTCGAGTATGTCATTTTAGCTTGTTTTGCTACTGTCTTAGCTGTGTATGTCATTAGTTGCATAAGACCTTTTGCACCTGCTGAGCTATTTGCTGAAGTATCAAATTCACTTTCCTGTCTAATGATAGAAAGAATAAAAGCCGCCTCGGGTATTTTTCTTTTATTTATCATTTTTGGAGTGCTTATTATTGGATAATTATATTTATTATGAAACCTTTTTTGATATGAAGCAATTTTAGACACTTGAATTGCAAAATCAAACCTACCTATATCTGTAGCAAGTTTTGCAGCCAAAACTTCAGAACCCTGATCAATATTTTCATTAGCGAGATATCTGAGAATATGTTTTGTATATTTGTCTTTGTTTAGTTCATCTAATAAATATACAACTTTTACTAATTCCTTCTTATAAAAATCTTCAGTAAAAGTTTTATCTACATCCATTAGATCATTTAAAATTATTGGTTCATTAGGAGAAATTTTTAAATGAGATAATTGACCATAATAAGTTGTTAAATATTTTGCGCTTTCTTTATACCATTTTTTTGATTCATCTATATTTCCTAATTTTTCATAAGATCTACCAAGCCAGTATGCACCCCTAGATAAACTTATAGGGTAACCAACATTGTTATAAAAATTTGAAAAATGATCTACTGCTAGAACGGGATCATTTAAAAAACTTAATGATATCCATCCACTCATCCATTCAGCCTCTGCAAATTCAGAACCTTCTTTTAAGCCATGTCTACTTGTTAGCCTATAAGCAGTCGTAAATTTTTTTTTATATATTAAAGATCTTGCAATAATTGATCTTTCTTTCCACCATTTATCTGGTCTTACCATATAATCTTGAGTATTTTTAATTTTAGTTAGAATTTCTAGTGAGCTATCTACTCTTCCTCTTTTACGTCTCCATTTAAGTCTATCGTAATTTAATCCCGCATCATTTTTTAGATATCCAGGTACTTTATTTATAGCGTTATCTACTCCATATGATTTGCTCATTAAAAGTTGCCTAGCTGTATAAAGTAATTGTTGATCTTGAGGAAGATATCTTAACATACGTTTTAAATCCCAATATTTATTTTCCCAGGCAAGATAATCAGCTCTTTTAATGTGATCGTCGTTGTTTAAGTATTTTTTATATTTTTTTCTAAATGATTTTAATTCAGCTTTAGTTAAATCTGCATTAATCCAACCATTTTTAATTAAAGTGATACCTTTTGCGGTTTCGCCTACAGCAATATAACTTTCACCTAATATAATTCCACCATATCCACTTAGTGGTTTTTCATTTTCAAAATATTTTATTATTTTTTTTGGGGACATAATTTTTGTTGATAATTTGTGTTCAGACAAATACTTAACGCGTCCCATTCTTGGGTAATCTTTATTTCTTTCAATAAAATTTTTGTAATCAAAGAAAGAAGCAGTATTTCCAGTTGTTATTAAATGGTTCCATTGAACAAAATTATATATTGATTTATCTTTAGCTTTTTTTGCAACTTTTATAGCTTCAAACCAGTTTCTCTTTTCCATAAGTTTGATTGCCTGTTTCGCGTAATTAAAATCCTTTTCACTGAAATATTTTGATTTTTTTTTGACTATAGGTTTATCTTTTTTAACTACCAATGGTTTTGATTTAGGAATAACAATACCGTTAACAATATTGTTTTTTTGATTGGTAATTATTATTTCACTCTCTAATGAAGTTAATGGTTTTTTTAGAGGCAGTACAAAATTATTTAGATTTGATTTTTTAAGTGTTTCACTTGATAAAATTGGTTTTTTTTGGGGAATTATTAATTCAGATTTAGACATTTCAATAAAAGATAGAAAAAAAATGATGTTTATTAACAAAATTTTTGCAAATTTATCTTTCATAAAATTTCAAACGATTCTACAAACTATGTTATAAATATTTATGTTTAAAGGTTCAAATGTAGCACTAGTTACCCCATTTAAAAATAATAAATTAGATGAGGAGGCATATTTAAAGCTAATAGATTTACATTTAGAGAGTGGCACTAATGGTTTAGTTCCTGCTGGTACCACAGGTGAGTCACCAACCCTTAGTCATGACGAACATGAGAAAGTTATTGAAATTTGCATCAAGGAAGCCAAGGGTAAAATACCAGTAATTGCCGGAACCGGTTCTAATTCTACTGAGGAAGCTATAGCCTTAACAAAACACGCAGAAAAAGCAGGAGCGGACGGTGCGCTTATCGTTACACCATATTATAATAAACCTACTCAAGAAGGATTATATCAGCATTATAAAAAAATTAATGACAATACGAGTCTACCTATAATTATATACAATATTCCTAGTAGGTGTGTGATTGATATGTCTGTTGATACAATGGCAAAATTATTCGAATTAAAAAATATAGTTGGAGTTAAAGATGCAACAGGAGATTTAAATAGATTAGATCAAACTATAAAAAAATTAGGTAACGAATTTATACAATTGACTGGTGAGGATGGACTTGCCTACAAATTTAATAGAGCAGGTGGAGTTGGCATTATATCTGTTACTGCAAATGTTGCACCTAAGTTATGTTCTGATATGCAAAGATTATCAAAATCAAAATCTGATGAAGAAATTGGTATTGCAAAAAAAATTGATGCTATGCTACAACCACTCCATAAGTCTTTATTTATTGAAAGTAATCCAGCACCAGTAAAATATGCAGCGAGTTTATTAGGATTGTGCAAAGATGAAATTCGTTTACCTTTAGTTAAAATAAAAAGCACAACACAGGATGAAGTTAAAAAGGCATTAAGTTTTGCAAAATTAATTTAATGAAATCTAAGACCAAGTCTGGTTTAAAAATAATTACCTTTAATAGGAAAGCTAGTTTTAATTATTTTTTTAATGAACTATTGGAAGCTGGAATTGTTTTAAAAGGATCTGAAATTAAGTCAATAAGATCAGGCAAAATTAATATTGCAGAATCATATGCTGTCGAGAAGAATAACGAAATATATTTAATAAACTCGCACATACCTCATTACCGACAAGCAAGTTATATAAATCATAATCCATATGCTGAAAGGAAATTGCTTTTCAACAAAAAAGAAATTAATAAATTAATTGGTAGAATGAATGAGGATGGTTTTACATTAGTTCCAACCAAAATGTATTTTAAAAAAGGTAAAGTTAAAATAGAAATTGCTGTAGCTAAAGGTAAGAAGCTATATGATAAAAGGCAAACAAAAAAAACTAGAGATTGGAATCGTGAAAAAGCAAGATACTTTAGAAAAGGGGGTTAATACAGTTTTTTTATCTATTGGATCTAATCTAGGTAATAAGAAATTTAATATTGATTTAACCAAGTTCTATCTCAATTTAGAGAAAATTAATATTGTCTCAAGTTCATGTTACTATAAAACACCGTCATGGCCAGATCCAAATTTACCGGAATATATAAACATAATATTAAAAATAAAAACCAAATTGAGTCTTAAAAATTTATTTATTGTTATTAAAAAAATTGAAAAAAAATTTGGTAAAAGAAAACATATTAGAAATTATCCAAGAAAGTGTGATATAGACATAATCGATTACAATCAAAAAAAAATAAAACTTAAAATTGATCGAAATGAGTTAATTGTACCACACCCTAGAATGCATACTAGAAACTTCGTACTTTTTCCTTTGTTTGAATTAGAATGTGATTGGAAATATCCAAAATCATATGAAAATATTATAAATTTAATAAAAAAATTAGAACTTAAAGAAATTAGGACTATTAAAATTGCATAAATAAATGGTATAATTACACATGCTGAAGTCTGATGATTTAATAAATAAGGTCAAATCTTATAATAAGTTTTTAAATCCAAATACTTTAACAAAAGCTTATGATTTTGCTTTAAAGGCTCATGATAAACAGAAACGAGCTGAAGGCTCTCCTTATATAATCCATCCTGTAGCTGTAGCAAATATTTTAACTGAACTGAAATTAGATAGCGCTACTATAGCAACAGGTCTTTTGCATGACACTATTGAAGATACACATGCAACATACAACACTATAGAGAAAGAATTTGGAAAAGAGGTTGCTGATTTAGTAGATGGCGTAACTAAAATTTCTGTTTTTGAAAATCAGGCTATATCAAATTCTAAAGCTGAAAACTTTAGAAAACTTATATTAGCAACTTCAAAAGATATAAGGGTTTTATTAGTTAAACTAGCTGACCGTTTACATAATATGAGAACAATTCAATATTTAGACGATAAGGATAAACAAATACGAAAAGCAAAAGAAACAATGGAAATATATGCTCCATTAGCAGACAGAATGGGCATGAATAGAATTAAAGATGAACTTGAGGATCTATGTTTTGAAGTTTTGAATCCTGAAGCAAGAAAATTGATTAAAGATAGATTAAATAATATAAAAGAAACTAACATTAAAAGTTTTAACAATGTATCAGATGAATTAAAAAATTTATTGGATAGTAAGAAAATAAATTGTAAGATTTTTGGTAGAGAGAAAACTCCATTTTCGTTGTGGAAAAAAGTTCAAATTAAAAGAACCTCGCTAGAACAAATGACTGATATTATAGGTTTTAGGGTAATATTAGATAATGTTGATGAATGCTATAAAGCACTTGGTGTTTTTCATAGTAATTGGAACTGTATTCCTGGTAGATTCAAAGATTATATATCTTCTCCAAAAATTAATAATTATCAATCATTACATACCGCAGTAATTGGACCAAATAAACGACCAATAGAAATACAACTTAGAACAATGCAAATGCATGAATACGCGCAAAGAGGAATAGCCTCTCACTGGAAATATAAATCCTCAGAAAAATTTAGCTCATTAACTTGGAAGGAGTATGATTGGCTTGCAGATCTTGTTGAAATAATTGATAAAAATGAAAACCCTGAGGACTCATATGAATTTACTAAATTACAAATGTTCCAAGAAAATGTATTTTGTTTTACACCTAAAGGTTCGGTAATCAAACTTCCTAAAAATGCTTCACCTATAGATTTTGCTTATGCAGTTCATACAAAAATTGGAGATAAGGCAGTAGGGTGTGAAATTAATGGAAAAGAAAGTGATATGCAGTCTGTTTTAAGAAACGGTGATGTTGTTAAAATTATAACATCAAAAAAAGTATCACCATCACTACATTGGGTAAGCACAGCCAAAACTGGAAAAGCACGTGCGGCAATTAGAAGGTATTGGCAGTATAGAGAGACGAATGGTACCGCAAGAAATAAAAAATATAATACAACATTATGGGTGTCATTATTTGATAAACCTGGTGTTTTAGGCGAGATAACCACTTTAATTGGAAGTCATAATGTTAATATTACAAGTGTGGAAATGGTAGAAAAGACTAAAACTACCATAAATTTTCATTTTAACCTTTTGATTAATGATTTGAAAAACTTTACAAATTTAATAAGTCAGCTAAAACAAAAAGAATATAGCTTTAAAATTATAAGACATAAAAATAGTAAATATGCTTTCTTCAAAAAACTCCTTGAAAGTTTTAAGAAAAACTAATGCATTGTTAGAAGGACATTTTATTTTATCATCAGGACTACATTCCTCTCAATATATTCAATGTGCTAAATTACTGAGTTTTCCAAATATAGCTAAAAATATTTGCAATTCTTTAGCAAAAAAAATCAAAAAAAATTTTAAAAAAATTGATTTAATACTTGCACCGGCTATTGGAGGGATAGTCATTGGTTACGAGATAGGAAGAATTTTAAAAGTAGAAACAATCTTCGCAGAGCGAGTTAATGGAAGATTTAAACTTAGAAGAGGATTTAATATTAAAAAAAATTCAAAAGTACTTATCATAGAAGATGTAATAACAACTGGAGGATCTAGTTTAGAATGTGTTAATTTAATTAAAAAATCAAATGCAAAGCTATTAGGTTTTGCTTCATTGATTGATAGATCAACAAAAAAAACATTGAAGATTAAAGGAAATAAAATTATATCACAAATAAAAATAACTGTACCGACATTTAAAAAAAATAATCTTCCAAAATCACTTAAATCAATACCAGTTACTAGTCCTGGAAGTAAATATTTATCATGATTAGATTAGGTGTTAATATCGATCATGTAGCCACAGTAAGAAATGCACGTGGTGAAAATCACCCAGATCCTTTAAATGCTGCGATATATGCATTAAAATCTGGAGCAGATTCTATTACAATACATCTAAGAGAAGATAGAAGGCACATTAAAGATAACGATTTAAAAAGAATATCAAAAAATAAAAAAATACTTTTAAATTTAGAAATGGCAGCGAATGAAAAAATGTTAAAAATTGCCTTAAAGTACAGACCAAATTTTGTTTGTATTGTACCTGAAAAAAGAAAAGAAGTTACAACAGAGGGTGGATTAGATTTAAAAAGAAATAAGAAAAAAATAAATAAAATTGTAAATATTTTAAATAAAAATAAAATAAGAACTAGCTTATTTATAAATCCTAATCTTTTAGATGTAAAATTGTCAAAAGAATTAAATGCAAATTGCGTTGAACTTCACACTGGTAAAATTTCAAATTTAATTAAAAAAAAACAAAATCACATAAATGAATTAAATAAAATAAAAAAAGCCTCTAATTTGGCATACAAACTAGGGATAGAAGTTCACGCAGGCCATGGCATGGATTATAAAACAACAAAAATTTTGTCTAAACTAAAATATATAAAAGAGTTTAATATTGGTCATTTTATAGTTGGTGAATCAATTTTTTGGGGACTTAAAAGTACAATTTTAAAAATAAAAAAAAATATCAAATAATATGGTAAGTATAGGTAATGGAGTTGATATAGTAGAAAATAAAAGAATTAATAAAGCTATTAAAAATTCTAATTTTATAAAAAGAGTTTTTTCTGAAAAAGAAATTAAATTGTCAAAAAATTATTCTAATAAAACAAATTTTTATGCAAAACGTTTCGCAGCTAAGGAGGCTTTCTATAAGGCATTAGGCACTGGTATAAGATATGGCTATAATTTTAAAGATGTGACTATTAAAAACGATAAATATGGTAAACCAATGATTGAAATTAATTCAAAAATTAAAAATATGATTTTTAAAAAATACAAACTAAAAAGATTTAGACTACATTTGTCTCTAGCTGATGAAAAAGAACATTCCATAGCATTTGTTATATTGGACAAAATTTAATTATGAAGTGGTTGATAGATAATCTTAAAACATTATTTTATGCATTAGTAATTGCAATTATAATAAGGTCACTTGTACTTCAACCATTCTATATACCTTCTTCCTCGATGGAGTCGAGTTTACTTGTAGGTGATAGATTGTTTGTAACAAAATATAGTTACGGTTATAGTAAACATTCATTTCCTTTTAGCCCGCCTTTATTTAGTGGAAGATTTTTTTTCTCTAGCCCAGAAAGAGGCGATGTTGTTGTATTTAAAACCCCAGCTGATAATAGAACCGACTATATAAAACGCTTAATTGGTCTACCTGGTGACAATATAAAATTTATAGATGGCGAATTATATATTAATAATAAACAAATTTTTAAAACCATAATAAATAAAAATGATAAACTTTGGTGTGGACCTCAAAAAATAAATGTTAACATTTTTGAAGAAGAATTACCCAATGGTAAAAAGTATATTGTATCATATAGAAATGATTTAAATTTTCCCCTTAATAACAGTTATACAGTCCCAGATGATCATTATTTTTTCCTGGGTGATAATAGAGATTGTTCTAAAGATAGTCGATATTTATCAGAAGTAGGATATGTAAATAAAAATAATCTAGTAGGTAAAGCTCAAATATTATTTTTTTCATCTGACCCTAGAATAGGTAGTATATTTAATTTTTTCAAATGGGATAAAACTTTAAGAATTAAAAGATTTTTTAAAAAAATAATATGATAGATAAAAAATTTTTAAACCTACAAAAAAAAATAAATTATAAATTTAAAAACCTATCATTAATTAAAAAAGCATTAACACATAAAAGTTCAAATCCGATTACAAATTATGAAAAACTTGAATTTCTAGGTGATAGAGTTCTTGGTCTTGTTATTTCAATGAAATTACTAGAATTATATCCTGATGAAAAAGTTGGTATTCTTGATAAAAAATTAGCATCTTTAGTAAATCAAAATACATGCTTTGATGTTGGAAAAAAAATTAAATTAAATAAATTTATAATCGTAGGAAATTCCAAAAAAAAATCCTTAGTTCAGAAAAAAATTTTATCTGACAGCATAGAGAGTTTGATAGGAGCAATATTTATTGATGGTGGTTTAAATCCTGCTAAACAATTTATATTAAAAAATTGGGAAATTTATATTAATAAATCTACTGTGACTATGATAGATGCAAAGACTAGATTACAAGAATACTCATTAAAAAAAGATAAAGTTTTACCTATATACAAGTTAATTTCAAACACAGGTCCAAGACACAATCCAATATTTAAGGTCGCCGTAAAATTAAAAAATACAAGATTTGTAGAAGGCTCAGGTAGCTCTAAGAAAAATGCCGAACAATCCGCTGCTGAACAACTTTTTAGAATGTATAAAGATGAACTGGCAAGATAAAGGTTATTTAATTAATATAAACAAATACAATGAAAATTCCTCTGTAGCAGAATTTTTTACTAATAACCATGGCAAAACCACAGGTATAATTTTTGGGTCATCCTCAAAAAAAATAAAAAATTATTTATTTAATGGAAACGAATTTCATATTAATTTTTCATCAAAAAATGAAAATTCTTCTGGAAATTTTAAAATAGAAATTGAAAATGTAAACACGCCATTATATTTAAATTATAAATTAGAATTTTACTGCATTTTATATACAATAAAACTCATTAGAAGTCTTTCGGTTGAAAATCAAAAAAATATCAATGTATATAAATCGTTGAATTATTTCTTTGAGTCTTTGATAAAAAATTTTTCAATTAAAGATTATATATTTTGGGAATTACAATTGTTGAAGGATTTCGGTTTTGAACTCAACTATTCTGATTTTGCAGAAAAAATTAAAAGAAATGGTTCGTATATTTATGTTTCAAAATCAGCAGATAAAAAAAAAATACCTAACTTTCTGTTGGAAAAAAATATTAATAATATTTCAAAAGAAGATTTGTTGTTTGGATTTAATTTGACAGGTGAATTTATTTATAAATCAATTCTAGATGAAAATAATTCATCTATTTTTAGATCTCGAAATGAATTATTAGATCTTTTTATAAATCTATAACTTATTAATTATTTTATCAGCAAAGTAAGTTACTATGCCAGTTGCACCGGCTCTTTTAAATGCTGTCAGAGATTCGATAATTGCGTCTTGATTAAGTATTCCTTTATTAATAGCATTTACCAACATGCTGTATTCGCCAGAAACTTGATAAGCTATTACAGGTATTTTAAAGTTATTTTTAATTTTATTAACAATATCTAAATACGGCATACCAGGTTTTACCATAACTAAATCTGCTCCCTCTTTTATATCTAATGCCACTTCTCTTAAAGCCTCTGAACTATTTTTAAAATCCATTTGATAGGTTTTTTTATCGCCTTTTAA
>MDSZ01187727.1_pt1 | contig 14046 bp, 16 predicted proteins | sample 811201 | NCBI WGS metagenome assembly MDSZ01 (sample SAMN05326647, study PRJNA326480) | marine metagenome | isolation source: seawater | place: Indian Ocean: North | collected 2010
GCAGCTGCAGCTACAGCACCAGCTTTAGCGGCAGTTTTAAAGAACTTACGTCTTGAAGATGTTTTAATCTTCAATGATTTATTTTCTTTTGTCATTATTTCTCCTATTTCAGTTAATTAACTAAATAATTTAAGCATAAAAATAGATTAGAGTCTTTCTTAAAAATAACGCATTATCTCCAAAACAACACTTTTATTCAATCTCAAGTAGAATTAGTTGACTTTATTTTTACATTTTCCAGTCATAAAAAACTCATCAATATTATCAATTGCTAAATTAGCCATCGCTGTTCTTGTATCTTTAGTTGCACTTCCTAAATGAGGAAGAATAAATGCACTTTTATGATTTAGATAACCCGGATTAAGATTTGGCTCATTTTTATATACATCCAAACCTACGGCATAAACTTTTCTTCTATTGAGAGCATCTATTAAAGCCCCATCTTCGACTATATCTCCACGAGCAATATTTGTAACAATTGCTCCTTTAGGTAAATATTCAATAGTATCTTTATTAATCATATCTACTGTTTCTTTAGATGCGGGACAACAAATTGAAAGAACATCAGAAACGGAGAGTAAATTTTCTAATTTATCATGATAAATTGCTCCATTTTCTTTATCACTATTTAATCTAGATCTATTATGATAATGTATTACCATTCCTAAAGATTTAGCAACTTTTGCAATTTTTTGTCCAATTCTACCCATTCCTAAAATTCCAAGTCTAGATCCAGTTAATTGTTTTCCTATCAAATAGTCTGCTGACCATTTCCATCCACCTTGTTTTGCACTTTCGATTCCCTCTGCGGCTCTTCTACATGCTCCTAATATTAACAAAATTCCAATTTCTGCAGTAGCATCTGTTAATACATCTGGTGTGTTTGTAACTGCTATATTTCTATTTTTTGCAGCTTCTAGGTCTATATTGCCGAATCCAACAGCAAAATTTGATATAATTTTAATTGTATCAGGTAAACTGTTTATCGTATCAACATCTAATTTATCTGTTAATGAAGATAATATGCCATCACAACCATTACTCAACTCAATTAGTTTTTTTTGGGAATATAATTCGTCATTACTATTAAAAATTGGATTAAATGTTTTGGAAGCCTTTTCTTCACTTTCTTTTATTAATTTTCTTGTGATTAAAATTTTTTTCATAAGATATTTATTAGTTTAGATCAAATATCTTGCCTGGATTCATTATGTTGTTTTGATCTATACTTCTTTTTATTAATTTCATAAGAGGAATATTATCGGGGTGTTCCTCTAATAAATATTCTTTTTTGTGAAGTCCAACACCATGTTCCCCTGTAATTGTCCCATTTAACTCTAATGCCTTTCTTATTAATAATCATTAAATTCTCTTATTTTTTTGTACATATCTTTATTTTTTGGATCAAAAGGTAAAAGAACATGAAAATTTCCATCCCCCAAGTGGCCCACCATTGGGGCTCTAAGTCCAAATTTTTTTGCTTGCTCCTCAGCAAAATTTACACACTCAGTAATATTTGAAATGGGAAGACATACGTCTGTAGAATAAACTCTTCCATTATTAATTAAAGCTTTAACAGAATAATAAACATCCCATCTAGCTTTCCAAAGTTTATTTCGATCCTCCAGGTCTTTTGCCCACTTAAAAGAGCTTCCTTTATTGTCTTTTGATATTCCTTCAACTATTTTGATGTTTTCATTATTTGATAATTCTGATCCATGAAATTCAAAAAACAAAGTTGGCACTGCCTCAATATCTTTCAATTTTGAATAGTTTATGCTTATTCCCATTTGGTCTTTGTTAAGCATCTCGATACGTGCAATTGGAACACCATATTGTATAACCTCCTGTGCAGTTTGAACTGCATCTTCTAAAGTTGGAAAGTGACATACCGCTGCAATTATACTTTCAGGTATAGGAGATAATCTTAATTGAACTTCTGTAATTATGCCCAAAGTACCTTCTGACCCTATAAATAAGTTCGTTAAATTATAACCTGCAGATGTTTTTTTTGTTCTACTACCAGTGTTTATAATATCACCATTTGGTAAAACAACTGTAAGACCAGTAATTACAGTTTTCATAGTTCCATATTTAACTGCCATTGTCCCAGAAGCCGAAGTCGATGCCATGCCTCCAATCGCAGCATTTGCTCCAGGATCAATTGGGAAAAAAACCCCATCTTCTCTTAAATAATCATTTAATTGTTCTTTTGTAACACAAGCCTGAACTCTACAATCAAAATCTTCAACATTTACACTTAGAATTTTATTCATTTTTTCAAGACAAATAGTGATACCTTTTTCGTTACCCAGAACATTCCCCTCTAAAGATGTCCCTGTTCCAAAAGGAACTACTGGTATCTTATGTTCATTGCATAATCTTAAAATCTTTGAAACTTCCTCATTGGTCTCTGGAAACACTACTGCTTTTGATAGAACCGGATCATATGTGTCCTCACCTCTAGCATAATTTGCTCTTGTAGACATTGAAGTTGAAAATCTTCCATTGAAGATCTTTTTAAGCTCAGCCTGGATTTGATCATTCATTAAATCAATACTAGTAAAAATTTATTCAAAAATACAGTTTATTTAGTTAGCATTTTCTTGATATTTTCTAAAGCTTGAGAAATATTATCTCTAGATGCTGCAAAACTAAATCTTACATAATCTTTACATGTTTTACCGAAGGCTGTTCCAGGTACTATTGCTACGCCAGCTTCATGCATTGCCTTTTTACAGAATTCACTTCCATTCATTCCAGTCCCAATAACTTTTGGGAAAGCATAAAAAGCTCCACCAGGTAAACTGCATTCTACACCAGGTAAATTATTTAAACCTTCATGAATTAAGTCTCTTCTAGCTGTAAATTTTTCCATCATCTCATTTATAGAGTCATCTGGACCATCTAAAGCAGCTATTCCTGCATATTGTGCAGCAGCATTTACACAAGAGACACTATTTATCAAAAGTTTATTAACATGGGGTACTAATTCTTTAGGCCAAAAACTCCAACCCAATCTCCATCCTGTCATTGAATATGCTTTGCTCCATCCTTCCAATACAATTAATCTCTCTCTCAATTCTGGGTAATTAAAAAAAGATGGCATTTCTTTATTATCGAAAATTTGTCTACTATAAATTTCATCACTCAATATAGTTACGTGTGGATGTTTTTTTAATCCTTCTGCCAACACATCTATATCAGATTTTTCTACAAAACTACCTGTAGGATTATTTGGATTTATTAATACTAATAATCTTGTTTTGTTAGTAATGAGTGACAATATTTTTTCGGGATTAAATTTTAAATCTTTATCTTCTGTTAAATCATAAGGCACAGAAGTTGAACCTGTATAATTAATCATTGACTCATAAATTGGAAAAGCAGGTGTTGGATGAATAATTTCTGCATCTGGTTCTCCAAAACATTGAATTGCATAACTCATAGTAGGTTTACCACCTGGCATGATCAAGATTCTTTCTGCGTCTATGTCAGCATTGTATCGTTTTTTAATCCACCTTGTAACAGCCTGTCTGCACTCTAAAATTCCATTAGATAAGACATAACCATGATGTCCATCATCTAATGCTTTTTTTGCAGCATCAACAACGTGTTTAGGAGTTTTAAAATCTGGTTGACCTAAACCCAAATGTATCATTGGATTTCCTTTAGCTTCCAAAGCCTTTGCTTCAGCTAAAACAGAAAAAGCTGTTTCTGTACCTAAATTATTTAAATTCTTTGCTAGCTTCATGACAATATTTCCTCAATTTTAAATTCTATTTCTATAAATTAATTTAGAACTATTCAACTCTTTTAAATTTTTACACCCCATTAAAACCATATTTCTATTTATTTCATCGTGCATATTTTTTAACAAATGTTCAACACCTTGTTGACCTCCTGCGGCCAAAGAAAACAAGAACATTTTACCAAAACTACAAGCTTTTGCACCTGCCGCGATAGCTTTTAGTACATGAGTTCCTCTTCTTACACCTCCATCAAGAATAATTTCAAGCTTGTCTCCTACAGCATCCGAAATAGCTTTTACTTGATCAAAAGGAGATCTGGATCCATCAAGTTGTCTTCCGCCATGATTTGAAATCATTATAGCTGTACATCCAATATCAATTGCTCTTTTTGCATCTTCAACTGACATAACTCCTTTTAATGCAAAAGGTCCGTTCCATTTTTTTACACAATACTCTGCATCCTTCCAGTTCATTGCTGGATCGTATTGTTCATTAATATATTCAATAACAGATTTTGCTATATTGGTCCCTTTATCGGTTTTTGTAGCAACATTTGCTAATTTAAATTTACCATGTGTAAGATAATTAAATACCCAAGTTGGATGAAGTGCAAAACTCATTAAACTTTGCAAAGTCAATTTTGGAGGAGTTGTAAAGCCTGTTCGATGGTCTCTCTCTCTGTTGCCAGCAACCAAGGTATCAACTGTTAAACACATTCCATCAAATCCTGTTCTTTTACAACGATCAATTAAGTCATCAGTTATGGATTGATCTTTATGAACATAAAGTTGAAATAATTTTGGCCCACCTGAGATATTTGAAATCTCTTCTATCGTGTTATTTGCCATCGTAGACATACTATAAAATGTTCCAAATTTATCAGCTGCTTTAGCTGAGGCTTTGTCCCCGTCATGGTGATAAAGTTTTTGCATTGCACATGGAGATAAAAAGATTGGCATATCAATTTTTTTACCAAAAATAGTTGTGGATAGATCTGGTTTTCCAACACTCGCTAAAATATTAGGAACTAAATCACAATCATCAAAAGAATTTGTATTTCTTTTAAGAGTTATTTCATCGTCTGCACCACCATCAATATAGTGAAATATCGGTGACGGTAATTTTTTTTTTGCAAGCTTTCTAAAATCTTTAAAGTTATAGCAATTTTGTAAATTCACTATCTTCTAAATCTTAAATTGTTTCTATTCAAATCTGATATTTTAGTGCATCCCATCAATTTCATATCTCTTACTAGCTCTGATTTATAAAGATCTAAAGCTCTTTCAACACCAGGTTGACCCGCTGCCGCTAGTGCATAAAGATAAAGTCTTCCACCAGAACATGCTTTTGCACCAAGAGACAATGCTTTAAGCATATGAGTTCCTCTATGTATTCCTCCTTCACAAATAACATCAAGTTTATCTCCAACAGCATCAACAATTTCTGCGAGCTGATCGAAAGGTGATCTAGACCCATCAAGTTGACGTCCACCATGATTTGATACCATTATACCAGTGCAACCTATATCAACTGCTTTTTTTGCATCTTCAACGCTCATTATGCCTTTGAGTGCAAAATGACCTCCCCATTGAGAGCAAAGTTTTTCAGCGTCTTTCCAATTCATAGATTGATCCAACATAGTAGAAAAATAATTACCTATAGAAGAATTTGTACTTGTTCCCTCCTTTACAAAATCTTGGAGATGAGGTAATTCGAATTTTCCTTTTGTTAAATAGTTTATTCCCCACATTGGTTTTGTTGCAAAACTAAATAAACTAGACAAAGTTAATTTTGGTGGCGATGTAAAACCAGTTCTTAAATCTCTTTCACGATTTCCTCCTGTGATGGTGTCAACTGTTAATGCCATGACATCGAATTTTGCCGCTTTCGCCCGTTCCAAACATGAATCATTAAGCCCTCTGTCTTTATGAAAGTAAAACTGAAACATTTTAGGTGTATCAATCATAGATGATATTTCCTCTACACTAACCGTTGCTAAAGCAGAGACACCAAACATTGTATTGAACTTTTTAGCTGCTTTCCCTACAGCCCTTTCGCCATCATAATGAAAAAGTCTTTGTAGTGCTGTTGGTGATAAATAAAAAGGTAAATCCAATTTTTTGCCAAAAATTGTTGTAGACAAATCAACATTCTCAACACCTCTCAAAACATTAGGTACTAAGTCTACATCATCAAATGCACTTGTATTTCTTGCATAGGTAATTTCGTCATCTGCAGCTCCATCTATATAATGAAATATAGGCGAAGGTAATTTTTTTTTAGCTAATTTTCTAAAATCACTAAAGTTGTGACAATCTTTTAATCTCATTTGAAATTTTTAAAACTTTTTGAAAAAATTAAACATATAACTATTTGCCCCAGGATTCTTCGAACCCAAGCTAGCATTTGATAAATGATTATATGAAAAACCTAATTGACTTTCTTTTGGTAATTCAAGTGAAAATTGAATTTCACTTTTAAATTCTAGAGCATGTCCGAGGTCTTTTCCGTCTCCTTGATTATAATATCCAGGAGCGAAACTTGGAGTAAAATTTAGAGCTCCAATTTTATACTGTGCTTGTACACCAGTATAAAAATAACTTGCATTATCAACCGTTATCATGGCACCGGTAATAGGGGATAAATTTCCAAGAAAAGTATCTCTATTTAATTCTTCATTTTGATGTTGAAGTCCAATTAAAGTTGCTCGTTTACCATCATCACTAAAGTCAAACATTCCAGTGTAAACGCTAAATTCAGTATTTTTATTTTCCATTTCAACTTCTTCTGCTTTCACAGATACTAATAAAAGAAAAAATAGACAAATTATATTAATGTTTAATAATTTCATAATGCTCAATTTATTTAATTTTTTTTTATTATAAATAATTTTAATACTATTACACTACCAAATATAAATATAAAAATGGGTAATAACCAAAGAAAAAAGGTATTTTTTTTAAATTGTGGCTCATATAAAATCCATTCACCATATTTGTTTTTTAAGAAATTATAGATTTGTTTTTCTGTTTCACCTTGTTTTAATTTTTCATCTACTAAAATTTTTATACTATTAGCAAATTCAGTGTCTGAATCATATATAGATTGACCTTGACAAATTAAACATCTTAAATTTTTTGTAATTTTATTGGACAAGATTTCATCTTGTGCACTCAACAAACTAAAATTTAATAAAAAGAATAATATTATTATAAATTTTATATATTTCATTTTATAATCTTTTTTATTTCAAATAACGAATCTTTGCTTAATGGTCCGATTATCTTTTTAATAATTTTTCTATCTTTAATTAAAAAAGATTCTGGTACACCATATGCTCCCCATTGAATTGCTATCGTTCCTTTAAAATCACGCAAAATAATGTCGTATGGATTACCTAATTCATTCAAAAATTCTTTAGCTTGTTCAATACCATCTTTATAGTTTAAACCTATAATTTGTAAATTTTTTTGATCATTCAAATCAATTAAATATTTATGCTCATCTCTACATGGCAAACACCAAGAGGCCCATATATTTAATAAATAAAATTGATCGTTACTAAAAATTTTACTTGATTGAATTTCATTATCAGAGTCAAATACTTTAACAGAAAAAATTGGTACATCTTTTTCTATCAAGCTGTCAGGCGTATAAATGTTTGATTTCTTTAATGCTAAATAAAAAATAAAAAAAATTAAAAAAAAAAATTATAATTATTAGAACTGGTATTATCCTAGTTTTCATGAGTTTTTTTTTTTAATAAACTTACTAATCCTCCAAAACTAATTAAAAATACAGAAAACCAAATCCATATCATTAAAGGTTTTGTTTGATATCTAATATTAAAATAATCCTGGTTTTGAACTAAATTCATCGTAATAAATTTATCTGTTAGTAAATTAGTTTTTATATATGCCTCACTAGTAACAATATTTGGCTGATTGTATATTCGGAGCTCAGGTTTAAAAACTTCTATTTCTCCATCTAAATTTTTTATTTCGATCTTTCCTAATATAGCTTGATAATTTTTTTCATTTCTTTTTACAATTTTTTCAAATTTTATATGAAACTTTTTATTTTCAAAAGTTTCGCCTACTCTTAAATTTGTTATTACTTCATTCGAAAATATATTATTTAATAAAATACTTAATATTAATAAACTAAATCCAAAATGAGAAATATTTTGTGAGAAATTATTAAATTTTTTAATATAAAAATCCCTTGCAGTAATAAAAAATAAATAAAATGCAGATGATAATAAAATTGTGTTCAAAAGAAAATCAACATTAATAGTTTTAGCGATGAAAAATGATATCAAAATAGAAACAATTAAAAATAAAATGAGATATAATTTGTCTTCTAATTCTGATTTTATCCATTTTAATTTTGGACCCACAGCCATCGCCAATAGAAAAGGGATCAAAAAAGGTATTATCAGTTTATTATAAAAAGGTGGTCCCACAGAAATTTTTTCTGAGGTTAAAACATCTAAAAATATTGGATACAATGTTCCTATCAAAATAACTGCAAGAAAATACATCATAAATAAATTATTTATCAAAATTGATGTTTCTTTACTTAACCAAAATAAACTGGTTGCTTGTCTATTTTCTGTTTTATGAAAAATAAAGAAAATAAAAAGTGACAAAAATATTAAACTAAATAAAAAAATCAGAATGAATAGTCCTCTCTCTGGATCATTTGCAAAAGTGTGGACTGAATTAAGTATACCAGATCTAACTAAAAAAGTTCCACACATACTTAATGTGAAAGTTGATATTGAGAGAATTACGACCCAAGAAGTAAAAGCTAATCTTCTTTCCAAAACTAAAATGCAATGAAATAGAGTTGTAAGAGCTAACCATGGCATCAATGAAACATTTTCCACAGGATCCCAAAACCAAAAACCTCCCCATCCTAATTCATAATATGCCCAAATAGATCCAATTAAAATTCCAAGTGTTAAAAAAATCCATGATATTAAAATCCAATTTTTAAGATGTCTGGCCCAATCTCTTGAAATATAATTTAATGTCATTGCGGCTAGTGTTGAGGAAAAAATTACCGAAGATCCAACATAACCTAAATATAAAATTGGTGGATGAATAGCTAAGGCAGGATCCTGCAATATTGGATTTAAACCTAATCCTTCAGATGGAATTGGAAAAATGTAATTAAATGGATTAGAAGTTTTAATCAAAAAAATAAAAAATCCGATAATAATAACTTGCTGAAATAATAAGGTTAAAATTCTATATTCTTTTTTTTGTTCTTTTGAACTTATCAAAAATAAGAATATAAAAATTGTTAATACTAATAACCATAACAATAAACTTCCCTCGTGATTTCCCCAAGTGCCAGAAATTTTATAAAAAAGAGGCTTTGTTGTATGAGAATGATTATATACCGTCTCATTACTAAAGTCTGATGTAACAAAAGATACAATCAAACCTATAAAACTAACCATAACAAAGAAAAATTGTAAAAATGTAAATGATATTATTGTATTATTAAAAATATTTACGTCTTTAAAATTTTTAACAGAGAAAAAAATAATAATCAAAGATATACAAAGACCAAATATTAAAGAATAAAAACCAATTAAACTTGCCAACACTATTTCTCCTCTAATGCAGCCTTTACTTCGGGTGGCATATAATTTTCATCATGTTTAGCTAAAATCTTTGTTGCTAAAAATAAGCTCCTATCCTTCAAAAAACCCTCAGCTACAACACCTTTGCCCTCTTCAAAAAGATTTGGTATAACGCCTGAATAAAAAACATTTATTTCATTTTTAAAATCTGTAATAATAAATTTTAACTCTTTTTCTTCAATCAAAATTGAATCTTTTTTAACCATTCCTCCAATCCTTATTTTCTTTTTTTCTATGTCACTCAAAGTTTTTATTTCTGATGGTGACTGAAAATAAATAACATTCTCTTCTAGAGATTTTAATAAAAGGAAAACTGTTAAAGATAAAATAAGAGATACAACAACTATAAAAAGAAATCTTAATTTAACTTTACTACCATACATGGTTTAAAAGTTAAAAAATTGAACTATTTGACAAAATTTCTTTATTAATTCTTTGAGACTTTGCAAAAGTTGCTTTTTCAGAATTTAATTTTCCAAATTTAGCTATAAACTTATTTCTCTCTTTTATATATTGAATTTTTATTATTGAATAAAGCAAAGCAAAACTTAAAAAAGTGAATGAAAAAGCTGACCAAACATAAAGTCCATAACCATTCATTAAAATAATATTATCTATCATAATCTATCTAAACCTTTATTTTTTATTTTTATCAGTTCTGTATTATATTTCATTAAAAAAATTAACAATGAAAATAGAGCAAATGACGCAGTCATAATCAACAATGGATATAACATAGACGAATGAATTGATGATTTTGATAAAATGCTAACTGAAGCTGGTTGATGAAGTGTGTTCCACCAATCAACAGAATATTTAATTATTGGGACATTAATAATTCCTAAAATTGAGATTACAGATGTAATTTTAAAAACTTTGTCATTTTTATCGTAAATTCTCCAAGCTATTAAGTAAATAATATAAAACAAAGATAATATTAGCATTGAAGTAATTCTTGCATCCCAGGCCCACCAAGTTCCCCACGTTGGCTTACCCCAAATTGAACCTGTCACAAGAGCAATTATATTAAAAACAAAACCAGAAGGTGCTAGACTTTTTGAGATTAAAAAAAAGTTTCTTATCTTAAAAATATATCCAACTAAAGATAGAAATGTAATTGTTGAAAAAATTCCCAAACAAATCCAAGCTGCTGGTACGTGAACATACATAATTCTTACTGAATGGCTTTGCTTATAATCTTCTGGAGAAAATACTAATGCTTCGGTCAAACCAATTGAAAAAAATATAATAAACAACAAAAATACATATTTTGGTGCTTTTGATGTTATAGAAAAAATTTTATTTGGTTCAAAATACTTAAACATATATTAAGTTATTTTATTCTAATTATAAGATTTTTATTAGAGAATAATTGTCTGATCAAGAATGCCAGAGGGAGATAACAACGAAGGGTAAATTTTAACACTCTTGACCAGAATTATGTATGCTTAACTAATCGCTGTGTCAAAGTTTTGAGCTAAATGTGTTAAAAAAAAGATTTTTCTTAATTTGATGGTTTAAAATAGCTAGATCCCTTTTTTCCTGAAAAAATCTCCTCTATTAAAGGATGTTTAATTGGCTCATCAGAGTCATCTGCTAATAAATTTTGTTCTGATACGTATGCTTCATAAGTAATTTCATCATTTTCAGCTAGTAAATGATAAAATGGTTGATCTTTTCTGGGCCTCACATTTTTAGGAATTGACTGATACCATTCTTCAGAATTATTAAATTCGAAATCTACATCGTAAATCACACCCCTGAAATCAAAATGTTTATGTCTTACAATATCTCCAATTGAGAATTTAGCTTTTTGAGTTGGCATTGATATTAGTATGGGTATTTAAAAATAAAAATCAATAAGAAATTTTAAATTTTTGTATAAATATTATTTATGTTAATATCTTTTAAGTGAACAAATCGTTTTTAAAGTTTCTTACTGATTTTGGACCTTTGGTAGTTTTTTTTTACTACTACTACGATAGTGGTAAAGATCTTAAAATTGCTATACCACCCTTCATTATTGCGACAATATTAGCGCTGGGCGTGATGTGGATTTTAGAAAAAAAAATTCCAAAAGTTCCTCTGATAAGTGGAATCTTAATTACTTTTTTTGGAGGATTAACAATTTATTTTAACAACCCTGTTTTTATTTACATCAAACCTACAATTATAAATATATTATTTGGTATTGCTTTAATATTTGGACGATATTTTACAAATGAGCCAGTTCTAAAAAAATTAATGGGAAAATCAATCTCATTAACAAATGAGGGCTGGGAAGTTCTAAATAAAAGATGGATTTATTTCTTCTTTGGATTGGCAATTTTAAACGAGCTTGTTTGGAGAACACAGTCAGAAGAATTTTGGGTAAATTTTAAAGTTTGGGGCCTTTTACCAATAACATTTATTTTTACGGCTTTTCAAATTGGATTAATTAATAAATATAAAATTAATGAATAAAAATTTAAAACTTGTAATTAATAACGTAAATAAACAATTTGAGGATAAGCATTTTTTTGAAAAGGATGAATTAAAAATTATTTTAGATCTTTATGCCAAAATGGTTTCGGAAGGATCTTGGAAAGATTATGGACTAAGTATATCCAGCAAACAAGTTGGTTTTAGTGTTTTCAAAAATGCTGCTGAAAATGCACTTTATAAAATTTGTAAAAACTTTAAACCAAGAGACAAAAATCTTAAATATTTAATTACTGATACGAATGGGAAAATATTAAAAAATTCAAACGACTTAAAATCATTACTAAAAAAAACTAACTGGAAAAAACTTACAGATTAAAATTATCTTCTTTGTCCAAATAATCTTAAAAGCATGATAAATAAATTAATGAAGTCTAAGTATAAAGTTAAAGCTCCCATCACAGCTTTTTTACCCATTATTTCACCAGAGTCTGAAGCAGTGTACATATTTTTAATTTTTTGTGTATCATATGCAGTTAAACCTACAAATATTAAAACTCCTAAAATTGAAATCACAAAATACATCATTGTAGATTTCATAAAAATATTAACTATTGAAGCTATAATTATACCAATTAACCCCATCATTAAAAAAGACCCAAATTTTGTAAGATCTCTTTTAGTCGTATAACCATAGATACTCATCGCTCCAAATGTTGCAGATGTGATAAAGAATACTCTTGTTACACTCATACCAGTGTAAACTAATAAGATTGAAGACAAAGATAATCCCATTAATGCAGCAAAAATCCAAAATGTAGTTTGTGCTTTTGACGCGCTCATCTTATTAATTCCAAAACTCATATAAAAAACAATTCCAAGTGGTGCTAACATTACTAACCATTTCAGACCAGATAAATAAATTGTATTACCCATTTGTGTTAGTCCAATAATTGATCCGGAAGCGTCAGTAACAACTGACATTTTGAATGTTATAAGTGCAATTATTCCAGTAAGCAAAACTCCTGTTGCCATGTAGTTATAGACTTTCAGCATGTAAGCTCTTAAACCTTCATCTGTTACTGTGCTCTCTTGAGCTGCTGCTTTTGCTCTGGCAAGTATTCCTTTTTTATCAAATTCCATGAATAGAAATATATAGTCTTTTACTAATTATTCAAGATGCCTTAAAAGATTAATAAAAAATTAAATCTTAAAAACCTTTATGAATTACAAAAAATTAGGAAATACTGATCTTGATGTAAGTACAATTTGTCTCGGTACAATGACATGGGGTGAACAAAATACTCAAGCCGAGGGATTTGAACAAATGGATTTTGCTTTAGATCAAGGTGTAAATTTTTGGGACACGGCTGAGATTTATTCTATACCTCCAAAAGAGGAAACTTTTGGAAGTACTGAAAAAATTATAGGTAATTGGTTCGAAAAAACAAAAAAAAGAGAGAAGGTAATACTTGCCTCTAAAGTTTGTGGACCAATGAGAGAATACGTTAGAGGTGGAGGCAATCAGTTTGGAGAAAAAAATATTACAGAGGCTCTAGAGGGAAGTTTAAAGAGATTAAAAACTGATTATATAGATTTATATCAACTTCATTGGCCTGAGAGAAATACAAATTTTTTTGGTAAATTAGGTTATGAACATAATGATGATAATGAGTGGACTAAGTTTGAAAATATTTTAGAAAGTCTCAAAAAATTTATAAAACAAGGAAAAATTAGATATATTGGTTTATCAAATGAAACTCCTTGGGGACTCTCTAAATTTTTAGAAATATCAAAAAAAGAAGAACTTCCAAGAATGCTTTCAGTTCAAAATCCGTACAATCTTTTAAATAGAACTTATGAAGTTGGACTTGCTGAAATATCTGTAAGAGAACAAGCTGGGTTGCTTGCTTATTCACCATTAGCTTGTGGATATCTATCCGGAAAATATAGAAACAATCAACTTCCAAAAGGATCTAGAATAGCTCTTCATAAAGATTTTTGGACTAGATATAACAAACCTAATGCGGGAAAAGCAATTGATGCGTATTACGAGATAGCAAAGAAATATAAATTAGATTTATCACAAATGTCATTAAAATTTTTAGAAATTCAACCTTTTGTAACATCTGTCATCATTGGAGCAACTACAATGGAGCAGTTGAAAACTAATATAGAAAGTGTAAATATAAATTTGACTAACGAAATAATTAATGA
>MDSZ01165420.1_pt1 | contig 14043 bp, 13 predicted proteins | sample 811201 | NCBI WGS metagenome assembly MDSZ01 (sample SAMN05326647, study PRJNA326480) | marine metagenome | isolation source: seawater | place: Indian Ocean: North | collected 2010
AGTTTGCTTGAACATTTGCCACAGGCCCCGCGCCGTCAGGCCGGTGGCTGGCGGTTGATCAGCTGCCCCCTTAGCCGGCAACGTCTGCAACCAGACCCCCACGATGCGGTCGTCGCCCTCGACCTGCAGCCAACCAACTGGCTGCGCTTGTGCCAGACCCGTGCCAAGAACGGCCAGCGCCCGGCACGATTGCTGTTACCGGATCGCCAGGATGCCATTGGCTGGCAGACCGTTGCTGAGAACGATTTAAAGGAGCTCTGCACGCTCGATTTCGATGATCTAAGACCAGCCCATGCAGAGCCAACACCAGTCAGGACAGGAGAAGAGCGGGTCCTGCTGCTGACGCTGAGCGAGGACAACAGCGAACGCGGGACTCGGGAACTGGCCGAGCTGGAGGGACTGGTCCGCAGTGCCGGAGCCCTGCCCGTCGCGGTGGTTCGGCAACGACCTGGGCTGAAGAATCCCCAAACACTCTGGGGAACAGGAAAACTCGAAGAAGCAGCCGTCGAAGCCCGTCGCAGCGATGCCTCTCTGGTGATCACCGACCGGGAACTCACCCCTGTTCAGTCCCGCAATCTCGAACGCTTGCTGGATTGTCCAGTGATGGACCGCAGCGAATTAATCCTGGACATTTTTGCGCAACGTGCCGGCAGTGCTGCAGGACGTTTGCAGGTGGAGCTCGCTCAACTGCGCTACCGCTTGCCCCGCCTGCTTGGTCGCGGCCGCAGTCTGTCGCGACAAGGAGGAGGCATCGGCACACGGGGCCCAGGGGAAACCCAACTGGAGAAGGATCGCCGCGCGATCAGCCGCCGAATTGATCGACTGATGCAAGACCTCAAACAGTTGCGGGAGCATCGCGAGCGCCTTCGGCATCGACGGGACAACCTGGCCCGGGTCGCCTTGGTCGGTTACACCAACGCAGGGAAATCCAGCCTGATGAATGCACTCTGCGGACGTCGTCCCAGCGATCGCGTCGTTGCAGAAGACAAGCTGTTCGCCACCCTGGACCCGACCACACGCCGGTTGGAATTTCCCCGTGAGGGAGCGCCACCAGACACCCTGCTGATCACCGATACGGTCGGCTTTATCCGAGCCCTACCGGATCCATTGGTGGAGGCCTTTCGAGCCACCTTGGAGGAGACACTGGCCGCCGACATCCTTCTGCTAGTGGTCGATCTGGGTGATCCAGACTGGTCCGCGCACCTCGAAACGGTGCACAACCTTCTCGACTCACTGGACAGCACAGCTGTGCGTCGGGTCGTGGCCAACCAAATCGACCGCTGTCCCCTCAACGCGGTGAATGAGATTCAAGCCATCGAACCCGATGCCCTCTTCCTCTCGGCAGTCCGCGGCGATGGTTTACGCGGACTTCGCGATTGGCTGGAAGGCCAGCTCTGGCAGAACGGGCAGAATCAAGCGTCCGTGTGATCGCAAACCCGCCTGAATGGTCGAGTTGATCAGCGCTATTCAGGACCCCATGGCCCAGGTCACCCTGGCGGTGCTGGTGCTGTCTGTTGTTCTCTTCATCAGCGGTGTCATCGCACCGGAACTCACCGGTCTGCTGAGTGTCGGGCTGCTGATGGCCAGCGGTGTGTTGCGCCCGGATGAAGCCTTGATCGGCTTCGGGAGCCCAGCTCTGATCACGCTGCTCGGCTTGTTCCCCGTGTCAGCCGCCCTGTTCAAAAGCGGTGCACTTGACCGGCTCCGGGGGCTGATCGCCTCGGAACGGATCCGCAGTCCCCGCCGGCTCATCGCGCTCATGGCCTTCGTGATTGCACCGGTGTCGGGAGTGGTGCCCAATACCCCGGTCGTGGCATCCCTGCTGCCAGTTGTGGAGACCTGGTGCCACCGCCGCGGCATCTCCCCCTCGCGGGTGCTGCTGCCGCTGTCGTTTTCAACGGTGCTCGGGGGAACCCTCACGCTGCTCGGCAGCTCTGTGAATCTGCTGGTCAGCGACATCAGCCAGCAGCTCTACAACGCTCCTTTCGAACTGTTCACCTTCACCCTGATCAGCATTCCCGTGTGGCTGGCTGGAGCGCTGTATCTGATTCTTGCCCCCGCCAGACTGCTTCCGGATCGTCGGGACGACTCCGGGGAAAGCAGCCTCAACCTCGAACGCAGCAGCTATTGCACCGAAGTCAGCATCCCGAATGATTCGGAGCTGGTCGGCAGCTCGTTGCTGCACAGCCGGCTGCAGCGCCGTTTCGATGTGGACGTGCTCGAGATCCAGCGCGGCCAGGAACGTTTGTTCCCTCCTCTTGCGGATCGACGTCTGCAGGCAGGGGATCGCCTGTTGCTGCGTGTCACCCGTCAAGACCTGCTTCGCCTCCAGCAGGACCACACGATTCAACTGACAACGCAAGACAACGTCAGGTCGATCAACGCCGGCCAGACCATGGTCAGCGGACAAAAAACAGTCGAAGTGCTCCTACCTGCTGGGTCGACCCTCGCCGGTGCCAGCCTTCGAGAACTGCGCTTCCGGCAGCGCCATAACGCCACTGTTTTGGCCTTGCGCCGCGGCCAAGAAACGGTTCAGGAACGTCTTGGACAGGTCGTGCTGCGCGAAGGGGACGTGCTCTTGCTGCAGGCACCCTTGGATTCGATCCGTGGCCTGCAATCCAGCAATGACTTGCTGGTCCTCGACCGGCTCGAAGATGACCTGCCCACCGTTCGGCGCAAACCGGTGGCTGTTGGCATTGCCATCACCATGCTGCTGCTGCCGACCATCACGGCAATCCCACTGGTGGCCTCAGTGCTTCTGGCCACCGTGGCCGTTGTGGCGACTGGATGCCTGCGCTTGGGTGAACTACAGCGCTCCATCCGCCTCGATGTGATCCTGCTGTTGGGATCCCTCACCAGCTTCAGCGTTGCCCTTCAGCGGACCGGTCTGGCTGATGGTCTGGCAAGTGCCCTGCAGGACTGGCTGGTTGGCTGGCCTGCCTACGGGTCGCTTGTGGTGGTCTTTATCGGCACCACATTGCTCACCCAGGTGATTAGCAATGCCGCCTCAGTCGCCCTTCTTGCGCCAGTTGCCGCTCAGCTCGCCCCCAGCCTGGGCCTGGAACCGATGGCCCTGCTAATCACCGTGTTGTTTGGCGCGAGTCAGTCGTTTCTCACGCCCGTTGGATACCAAACCAATCTCATGGTGTTTGGTCCGGGTCGCTATCGCTTTTTGGATGTCACCCGCTATGGCGCGGGGCTGACGCTGATGATGACGGTCCTCGTTCCAGCCTTGATTCTCTGGCGTTACGGCTAGACCTGTTCAAGACTGATTCATTCGCCACTCACACCCACAGGTTCTTGCCGATTCGTCAGGCACTGGAAGCGCGTCAAAGCTGGCATCGCCGGTTGACCGTTCCTCAATTCACTGTTGTGACAGGTCTTCTGGTCATCTTGATCGGAACCCTGTTGCTCGCAACACCGCTGTGCTCTGGCGACAGCGTTGGGCTTTGGGAGGCCTTGTTCACCGCCACCTCGGCCATCACCGTGACCGGCCTGTCGATTATCGATATCGGCGAGGACCTCACAGGATTGGGTCAGGTCATTCTGGCCGTGATGATCCTGGCGGGCGGCCTTGGTTTGATGGCCATCACGACCTTCTTGCAGGGTTTTGTGGTTCGAGGCACCGGCCTGCGTCGGCGCCTCGATCGTGGTCAGACCCTCGATGAATTCGGAGTGGGCGGGGTGGGCTCCACCTTCCGCGGCATCGCACTCACCGCAGCGGTGGTGATCCTGATCGGAGCCAGCATTCTTTACAGCTTCGGATTTACCGATATCAGCGATCCAGGGGAACGGCTCTGGGCCGCTGTTTTTCACAGCATTTCCGCTTACAACAACGCCGGATTCGGGCTGTGGTCAGACAGCCTGGAGCGCTATCAGGCCAACCTCACCGTCAATGGAGTGGTGATGGTGTTGATCATCATGGGTGGCCTCGGCTGGCGGGTCACCAGTGATCTGGCCAGCCAGGGATTTCTTCGCCGGCGCAGGCGGCGGCGACTCAGCCTGCACACACGCCTGGTGCTGCGCACCAGTGCGCTCCTGATTTGCTTCGGTGCGGTGGGGCTCGCACTCACCGAATGGCTGAACCATGGGGTGCTGTTCCTGGACATGAGCTGGCCTCGACGGCTGATGACCGCGTTGTTCGAATCCGTGACAGCGCGCACCGCAGGCTTTACGACCGTGCCTCTCTCGGTGACCAACATCACTGAATCCGGCACCCTGCTGCTGATGACGTTGATGTTTATTGGCGCCAGTCCAGGTGGAACCGGCGGTGGCATCAAAACCACAACGGTGGCCGCCCTGATGGCCGCCACCCGCTCCACCCTGCGCGGACGCGACTGCATCGTGATCCGCAACCGTGAAATCTCCGACAAGGTCGTGTTGCGAGCGCTCGGAATCACCGTGGCGTCGCTGCTGTTCGTTCTTGCGATGGCACTGCTGCTGAGCATTGCCAGCAACCTCAACGGCAAGGACGACTTCACCTTTCTCGAGATGCTGTTTACCTGCATTTCCGCCTTCGCCACCGTTGGGCTCGACCTCGGAGTCACCACGGAGCTCGGTCGCTTCGGTCAGCTCGTTCTGATGGTGGGCATGTTCGTCGGACGACTCGGTGTCTGGCTCCTGCTCAGCGCGATCTGGGAACTGATGATCCGGGACCAAGTGCACTTTCACCGTCAGAATCGGATTGGTTACCCGCGCGAAGACCTTTATGTATGAGCGCAGCGTGCACAGAAGAGCAGCACCATGAGCGAGTGGTGGCAGTGGGGCCCTCAGCGGGAGAGCGATCAGCTCGGATTCGCGATCATCGGCGTTGGTCGCTTCGGCATCGCGGTCTGCAGGGAGTTGCTTCAAAACGGCGCTGATGTCCTCGCGGTGGATCGCGAGGCCAGAGCTGTCGATGAATTACGCCAGCTGGAGCCCACCGTGGAAGCACGGGTCGTGGATTGCACCGATGAAGAGTCGCTGCGGGAAGCGGGCGTTCTTGATGTCGGCACGGTGGTGGTGGCGATGAGTGAACCGATTGAGGCGAGCATCACCGCCACATTGATCGCCAAAGACAGCGAGGGCACTCGGGTGCGTCAGGTCATCGCTCGTGCCACCAGCGATCTGCACGAAAAGATGCTGAAACGCGTCGGAGCCGATCGCGTGATCTTCCCGTCACGCATGCAAGGTGAACGCCTGGGGCTGGAACTTGTCCGGCCCAATCTGATGGAGCGCTTGGCCCTCGATGAACAGCACTGCATCGACGAAATCAAGGTGCCGGAATTGTTCGTAGGCCGATCCCTGCGAGACCTCAATTTGCGCAAAAACTTCCGGGTGAATGTTCTGGCAGCAGGACCCTCCAAGACCCTGACCGTGAACCCACCGGCCTCCCACGTTCTCGAGGAGGGACACCTCTTGGTCGTGATGGGATTGATCGACGACCTTCAACGCCTCCCGAAAGTCTGATTGGATGCGCTGTCTCGGACTTATGAGCGGCACCAGTGCCGATGGTGTTGATGCCGTTCTGGTCGACTTTGACGGCCGTAAGCAACGGCCGCGCTGGCGGCTGATTCGCCACCACCACCACCCCTATGAGACCGTCCTGCGCGATCGCTTGATCGCAGCTGGACAAGGCCAACCGTTGAGTGCTGCGGACTGGCTGGACCTGGGAGACGCCACCACCGAAGCCCAAGCCAACGCGGCGCTTGCCTGCGATCCAGAACGGAGTGCCGTGCTGGTGGGCTGCCATGGCCAAACGGTCTGGCACCGCCCCCCGGACCGGGAGCGCCACGGAGCCAGTTGGCAGCTTCTGCATGGCCCCGCACTGGCAGAACGGCTGGAGCGCCCTGTGATTTATGACTTTCGTGCAGCTGACTTAGCCCTGGGAGGGCAAGGCGCTCCTCTGGTGCCCGCAGCCGATGCGGCCCTACTCGGTCGCATCGGTGGTTGGCGCGCTCTGCTCAACCTGGGGGGAATTGCCAACCTCACCTTGATTCCCCCTGCTGTGGGGCCGGAGCGTTTAGCGGCAGTGCAGGGATGGGACTGCGGGCCCGCCAACAGCTTGATCGACCTGGCCATGGCGGACTTCAGCCATGGGCAATGCCAAGTGGATCGCGATGGAGCCATGGCCGCGGCCGGAACCAGTGATGAACTTGTGATCCAACACTGGCTGCAAGAGAGCTACCTCCTCAAAGAGCCCCCGAAATCCACCGGACGCGAACTGTTTGGTCGCGCAGATCTTGACCGCCGTCTCGCTGATCTGGGGGCACGCCCCCAGGAGGATGTGATCGCCACCCTCACGGGCTTCACCGCGGCACTGGTCGCCCAGGATCTCGATCGCCTGCAACAGCGGACGGGCGTGCGTCCACTTGAACTGGTTGTTGCCGGTGGCGGCCGCCACAACCGCACCTTGATGAAGGAGCTGCGTCGTCGCTGCCACGGCGTAGCGCTGCGCGACAGCGATGCCCAGAACATTCCTGCGGAAGCCAGAGAAGCACTGGTGTTCGCACTACTCGCCTGGTGGCACCATCACCGCTATCCAGGCAATGCCCCGGCTGTGACCGGAGCCAGTCGACCCGCTGTTCTTGGCATCTCCGCTGAACCGAGCGGATTCAAAGCCTTTTAACTAGGCCGGTACAGCTTGAGCCTGCGGGGTGCCCCACGCATGCGACGGGGCTGAGCCTGCTCAAAGCTGGGACGCAATCGCTCATCCACCCGGGGGGCCTGACGGCGCTCGCCGTCTTCATGGCGGTCAACGCCCTGCTGAATCAACACACGCGCCATGTTGCTCACCGTGCGTGATTCCTGTTCAGCAAGAGCTGACAGCCGAGCACAGAGTTCTTCGGGGAGCACCACCTGAATCCGCGGTGACTTTGGCTTCCCACTGGATGAAGTTTGACGGGTAGGCACGACCCGGCTCCGGCGTGGGATCAGCTACTTCAAAGTGTACAGAGATGGTCAAGGGTAGTATCCATGACTATGGTGGGGGCATCGGTCCTCCTCGGAGAGCCCCATGAATCAATCCGCCTCTCAGGCCAAAGGTGCCGACAACCGGCGCAATCCACCCCGTCGGGCCTCTGTGCGACGCAGAAGCCCGAGGCGGTCACCGGAAAACAGCGAAGTGGTCGTATCCGCTGTCATCAGCACATATTTGCTGACGCACCTTCACCACGTGTTGCAACGCGCCGAATTCGGTGCGGTCCAGGACGGACGTCAATCGCAAGCGGCGAATTACGCCCAGTTGCGCAAAGTGCTTTGCCTCGATGCGCGCAGCATGGAAGAGGCCTCAGCTCTTGGGATGCGTGATGACACATTCGATCAAGCAGCCTGACGCACCCAGCCGACTGACATAGCGTTAAAGCAACAGCATCCCCGAGATGGCCAGCAACGCCGCCGAGCTGTACGCACGCATCAGCAGCAATCAGGAGCAGACCCAGGCGCTGTTTCGTCAGGCACTGCAAGACCCGTCAGGCGCGATGCAAAGCATCTGCGCTATTGGAGAAACCCTCGGGCTGCCGGTCACTGCCGAGGACGTCAAATCTCATCTGGACAGTCTCGACGACAGCGAGACCAACCAATGGGTGGTGAAAGCCAGGGGTGGCCTCTGATCGCAAGGCCTGCTCGTCCGATCGGCCTCGACGCTCATAGCCGCCACCACCGGCCCAGCTGAAGAACAGCCAATAACTCACAACCGCCAGACCTGCCGCGACCACCAGCGCTGCTAACTGTTCCAGTTTCAGCATCGACGGAGATGGATTAGGACCCACAGTCTGCAGACCTTCATCTCAGATCGAACAGTCGACAGGGATGATGGAGTGCCTTGCCCTGCACCGGTGCTGCGACTCGAGCGCGTCAGCAAGATCTATCCAACCGGTGAGGTCCTCCGCGATGTCACCTGGGAGGTCAAGCCTGGCGATCGCATCGGACTGGTGGGAGTGAATGGTGCAGGCAAATCGACACAACTGCGTCTGATCGCGGGCCATGAAGAACCCACAAGCGGACAAGTCGTCCGCCAGGGGGCTCCGCGCATTGCCTATCTCCAGCAGGAATTCGACGTCGACCCGCAACGCAGCGTGCGGGAAGAACTGTTCCAAGCCTTCGGCGAAGCAGCCACCGTGCTGAACGAGCAGCGCGCGGTCGAGGAAGCCATGGGCTCCGACCAAGCCGCCGCCGACCCCGATCATCTCGATCGCTTAATTCATGATCTAGGCCGTCTGCAGAGCCGCTTTGAAGCCCTGCACGGCTATGAACTCGATGCGCGCATCGACAAGTTGCTGCCCACTATTGGCTTCAGCCCTGAAGCAGCGGAACGCAAGGTCAGCGACTATTCAGGCGGTTGGCAAATGCGCATTGCCCTCGGGAAGATCCTGCTGCAGGACCCCGATCTCCTGCTGCTCGACGAACCCACCAACCATCTGGATGTGGAAACAATCCAGTGGCTCGAGGGTTATTTGCTCGAACAAAGCGCAGCGATGGTGGTGATCAGCCACGACCGCACCTTTCTCGATCGCGTCTGCAATCAGATCGTCTCAACGGAGCGGGGCATCTCGCGCAGTTACTTGGGCAACTACACCGCCCACCTGGAGCAAAAAGCCATGGAGCGGGAGGCCACCCAGGCGGCCTTCGAACGCCAGCAAAAGGAAATTGCCACCCAACAGGCCTACATCGACCGCTTCCGAGCCAGTGCCACCCGCAGTACCCAGGCCAAGAGCCGCGAAAAGCAGCTGGACAAGGTCGAACTGGTTGAAGCTCCGATCGAAACCGTCTCCGGACCGAGCTTCCGGTTCCCACCGGCTCCCAGGTCTGGATCCCAGGTTGCCTTGTTTGAAAACCTCACCCACAGCTACGGCGACAAGATTCTGTTTTTGGGCGCAGAGCTGGAGGTGGAACGCGGTGATCGCATCGCCTTTGTGGGACCCAACGGTGCCGGAAAATCCACCCTGCTCCGCCTGGTGATGGGGAGCGAACAACCCGATGAAGGCACGGCCCGACTGGGCGAACACAACGTGCTGGCCGGGTATTTCGAGCAAAACCAAGCCGAGGCCCTCGATCTCAGCAAAACCGTGATCGACACGATGTATGAGGCGGTTCCGGATTGGACCCAAACCCAAGTGCGCTCTCTGCTGGGCAGCTTCTGCTTCAGCAACGACACCGTCTTTAAAGAGGTGGGCAAACTCAGCGGCGGCGAAAAAGCCCGTGTCGCGCTGGCGCTGATGCTGCTGACACCCTGCAATCTGTTGGTTTTAGACGAGCCCACCAACCACCTGGATATCCCGGCCAAACAGATGCTGGAGGATGCCCTCCGCGACTACGAGGGAGCAGCGCTACTCGTGTCCCACGACCGGTACTTCATCTCCCGAGTTGCCAATCGGATTGTGGAGCTGCGCGACGGAGAACTCGTGCTCTACCGAGGCGATTACGCCTATTACCTGGAGAAAAAGGAGGAGGAAAGGGCAGCAGCAGCAGAACGCGAATTGGCTGCCGCCAAGGACGCCAAACGCAAAGCGAACCGCGACAAACAAAAGGCCAAGGAGGCCAGGCGTAAAAAGGCTGCCTGAACAGGCTTCCGACCGCTCAGCAGAGAAACTTCATATCCGCTTAGGCAGGAAAACTCAATTCCCTTTACCCACTGAAAACGTGTGCATAAGCTGACAAAACCGATCCTGAACTCCACTGCACATGACCTCCCATCTCGGTTCCAGTGGCCCCAACGGGCACAACACTGACCAGCAAGAACAGACATGGGATGCCGTGGAAACCTATTTCGAGTGCATCACCACCTGCTCCCTCGACGACGGTGAATGCATCACCCGCTGCGTTGAGCAGCTCAAAGATGCCGACGAGTGAGCTGATGGGGGGTTAGGGCTGAGCCAAGGCCGTTACATCGACGGGCGTGACGGACAAGGTCAGTTCACCCTCTCCACGTCGGACTGTCATCTGAAGCGGCTGTCCGACACCATGGCGTTCAACCGCACTCACCACCTCAGCCGGCGAGGCCGTCGCCGCACCATTGATCGCGGTGATCACATCACCAACACGCAGCCCTGCGCGCTGGGCTGGACCCGACGGTTGAACCGAGCGGACCATGGCACCAGGACGCTCCCGGGCTCCGGCTGAAACGGGAGGCACCGGCGACAGACTGATTCCCACCATGGGATGACTGGCCCGACCATGGCTCACGAGCTGGGCGGCAATTGACCGGGCCCGATTAATGGGAATCGCAAAGCCCAGGCCGGCCCCAGGTCCAGACCGCACCAGGGTGTTGATCCCAACCACCTCGCCATCGGCATTGAGCAAGGGTCCCCCTGAATTGCCGGGATTGATCGCTGCGTCGGTCTGAATCAGATCGAGACGCTTCCCTGAAATTCCGAGCTGTGAAACATTGCGATTGAGGTTGCTGATGATGCCGAGGGTGACCGTTCGCTCCAGTCCATAGGGATTCCCCACGGCAATCGCCCAATCCCCCACCTGCAGTTGATCCGAATTGCCCAAGGCTGCTGTGGGCCAAGGGCCAGAGCCGTCCAAGCGAACCACAGCCAAGTCAGTGAGTGGATCCTTTCCGATCACGCGCCCAGGAACCCGACGGCCATCGGAGAGGCCAACCGTGAGTTGATCAGCCCCATCGACCACATGGGCATTGGTTAACAGCAGCCCATCGGACGAAAACAACACCCCACTGCCCTGTCCACGTTGCACCCGCTGACGCGGAGTCGCTTTGACGGAATCACCAAAAAAATGGCGAAAAAGCGGGTCGGCAAGGAGGCCCGGAGGAAGACCGGAGCTCTGCACCGTGCGGGATGTCTCCAGGGTGACCACCGCAGGACCAGTGCGAGCAACAGCAGCAGTGACAAACGATTCCCGAGACAAACGGCTCGCCGCAGGAGCCGCTTCCGCGCTCGGCAACCGCAGCGTGCCCCCCATCAAGGGGATCGCTCCGAGCACGAGTGCCAAGGCACCTGTGGTGCCCAAGCCACGAAAGATGACGTTCAGCGACATGGCGCACCCGCCGAGGACGCCCCAAACCGTAGAGAGCTCAATCCGATCTGGACGCAGATTGACGCAGTGCAAACCGTGACTAGATGCAACTGCACGGACAGAACGCGACGATAATGAGGATGGTCGGGCTCGACCCCTCATGCTCAGTTCTTTGTTCCCCCTGGTTTACGGCGCGATTTTTATCGCCTTGCTCTGGCAAGCCTTCCGCGTGATGGGCAAGGGATTTCGTGCCGCAAGCGGACCGATTGAGCCAGCGGAGTCCAAGGACCGAACCGGCCGGGTCACCGTGCATCCAGAACTGCTGGATAGCGAGGGTCGGATCACCGAGGAAGACTTGTTAACGGTGCGCTTCAGTGACGACTCCGGGGAGATGGATGCGTCCCGGGGGGGCGGAGCTGAATAAATTGGAGATCAGGTGTCGAGAACCGACACCGTTTCGGAACCGAAGAGGGCTGGATCGAGTGGATCAGAGAACACGCATCGTTGCGGCGGTGATCAAGGCAGTGAAGCTGCCCCCGCGCTTTCGACTACGCCTGGTCAAGGAGGATCCCGTCCGGCTGGAACTCAGCCTGACCCCCTCATACGGCAAAGACCCGATCCAGGTTGGGCTTGTGGAATCCCTCGACCTCGTCGCCCGCCGCGACCGAGAGGGGCGCATTCCCAGAGATCTTCAGGGGACCTGGGACTGGACCGTACGGCACGGCCAAGTGAGCACCGGCGGCTGGAATCCCTATCTCAAGGAAGCCTTGCAAACGATGTTTGAAACAGGCTTGCCCGCCATCGTGTTCGAAGAACTCACCGGCGAGGAATACCACCCGGTGGATGGCACCCGCCACGTGCGTTGACCACGACAAGATTTCGATGAATCTCATTGTGTAAAAGCGTGCAAACAACAACAGCGGGCTGAACGACCCCGGGGGTAAAACGGAATTAATCCGGCCTTTAAGGATTTCTTTATGGCCAACCTCGTTGTCTCTCTCGGTCCGCTGGTTCGGCTACTCGCCGCCATCGGTGCGATCAGCAGCCTGATGTTGGTTGGATTGATCAACTTGGTCAATTGAGCGCACACCACGCTTGAGCGCCTTCCCGATCGACGTCCTGCTGCCTGAGATCCGGGCAGCGGTTGCCCCCGGCAGCACAACCCTGCTTCAGGCACCCCCCGGAGCGGGGAAAACAACCCGCGTTCCCCTTGCGCTAATTGGAGCCCTGGGGGGAGCGCAGACTGCCACCACGCCATCCGGACAGATCTGGATGCTGGAGCCAAGGCGCCTGGCCGCCCGTGCCGCGGCGTCCAGGCTTGCCGAATCGCTCGATGAAGCGATTGGTCATCGCATCGGCTACTCCGTTCGCGGGGAATCGCGGAGATCACGCCACACCCAGGTCGAGGTGATGACCGACGGGTTATTCCTTCGGCGTCTCCAAGCCGACCCGTCGCTCGATGGCGTGAGCTGCGTTCTTTTCGACGAATTTCACGAACGTCGCCGCGATGCTGACCTGGCGTTCACCCTGTTGGCGGAAGCGCGACCACTCCTCAATGCCGAGCTGGCAGTGGTGGTGATGTCCGCCACGTTGGACCTCTCCGATCTGCGGACGCGACTTCCGGAGGCCACAGTCCTGGAAAGCGAGGGTCGCGCCTATCCCGTCGTCACCATCCATCAGCCTCCCCGAAGCGAGGAGCCGCTGCCGCGTCAAGTGCTCCGGGCCATCGAGAGCCATGCCCTCGCCCTCCCCCAAGGCAGTGGTGTCCTGGTTTTTCTCCCAGGCTTGAAGGAAATTCGACGCTGCCAAAACCTGCTGGCCGAAAGCGCATCCCTCGCCAACTGGTCGATCCGAGCTCTGCACGGCCAGATGCCCCTATCCGAGCAGTCCACCGTGTTGCAGCGCTGTGGACAGGATCAGAGCGGCAGCATTGTTCTCTCCAGCGCCATCGCGGAGAGCTCCGTCACCGTGGATGGCGTCGTGCTGGTGATCGACAGCGGGCTGAGCCGGCAGCTGCGCTACGACCCCAACACGGGTATGGAAGGCCTGGAAACCGTTCCAGCCAGCCTGGCCAGCGCGGATCAACGCCGCGGTCGAGCAGGTCGACAGGGCCCCGGATGCTGCGTGAGGCTTTGGTCCCCAGCCGAACAACAACGGCGACCGGCCTTCAGTCCACCGGAACTGCAACTCGCCGACCCGCTCCCCTTAGTGATGGAACTCGCCCAATGGGGGGCTGGACGCGGTGAGCAACTGCCGTGGCTGGATCCACCCTCAGGCGCCTCCCTTGCAGAGGGACAACAACAACTTCAGACGATGGGAGTGCTCACCAGCAGCGGTGCTCTCACTGACCTGGGAAAGCAGCTCAGCCATCTGAGCGTTCATCCAAGGCTGGGGCTGCTGATGCTGGAAGCCCAACACCAGGGCTGTGCGGATCTTGGCTGTGATCTCGCCGCTTTATTGAGCGATCGGGACCCCCTGGCAGGACGCAGGGTTGGAACTGACTTGAGTCATCGCTTGGATGTTCTCCATCACCAGCGCGACTGTCGTCCACAACAGCAGCTAAGCCGACAACTGCGCCAACAGCTGGCAAAGCTGACTCCTTCAGACAGGGAACCGCTGGCTCCAGCATCGGCAGCTGAGCTGCTGCTCCGCGCCTTCCCGGATTGGTTAGCCCTGCAACGCGACGGCCAACCAGGTCGCTACCAACTGCGGCAGGGGCGAGGGGCTGTGCTGATGCCTGATGATCCGCTTTGGGGCACCCCTGCCTTGGCCGTCGCCCGGCTGGATATGGGGGAACGGGACTGCAGGATCCAGTTGGCCCTGCCCCTCTCTCAGGAGAGCCTGGATCGCCTGGCGAAACAAGACGGGCGCTGGCATGACACCCTGCGATGGGATCCAGACCAGGAGCGCATCCAGGCCAGACGGCAGCTAAGACTGGGCCAACTCGTCCTCCGTGACGACACTCAACCAGCTCCAGCAGCCGAACGCTGCCGAGCCCTACTGATTCAACGACTGGAACAGGCCGGATCCCTGGGTGAACTGCCCTGGACAGACCAGAGCGAGCAACTGCGCTGCCGACTGGACCTC
>MDSZ01073810.1_pt1 | contig 14041 bp, 8 predicted proteins | sample 811201 | NCBI WGS metagenome assembly MDSZ01 (sample SAMN05326647, study PRJNA326480) | marine metagenome | isolation source: seawater | place: Indian Ocean: North | collected 2010
GAGGTCTGAGATTGAAGAGTTCGAGAAGTTTATTCGAGAGGTCGCTTCGATTAACACTCCTGTAGATGACCGCATCCGACGCATCAGAAAGTATGTACGCAAGGCCACATATAGAAATCGCCTTGTAAGTAGTTACTCTGATCTACTTGGGAGTATCTTTAAATTGATGGGGATTGAGGTATCTACGAAGCAGAAAAGAAACAGCTCTGTTAATCTCCCCTACATTCAGTTTGCTTTATCTTCAGGTCTTGAGAGCGCGCTCAACAAGTCTTCAAAAGACAACAACGAGATGTATGATGTTCTTAAGAGAGCTTTCGACATTCAACAGAAAGAGCTCGAGACGACCCTTGAACAGCAGGGGTTCGTAGTAGGAAAGACTAGGGACTACTTGGGAGTCGGAGGAGCTAAGACCGCTACAGTGGCTTATAACCCTGCGGTTAAGTCTTTGGGTAAGCCTCCGCGCCGACCTTCCAAGAGAAAAGGTGAGTCTAGAGACTCTTATGAAGCCCGCCTTGAAGCGAGTGGTTATGAAGAGGCTCTTTCTGCCTATGAGGAGAGGCTAGAGCCTTTCATCGAAGGCATCTACTCACCTTATCTGATTGATGAGAATACCTCAGACTATCAAGTTTTCTCGTCGAAAGAAGAGTATGAGGAAGCTTTTGAAAGCCAAGTAGGAAAGAAGATGGCTCTCTTCGATCAAATGCCTGAGATTGAAGAAGAGCGCATCCAAGTCGGCGTTAAGAGAGTGAAGAAGCGTCAAAAGAAAGACTATGAGGGCGAGGATGTCTATGTAGAGACTCCTGTTTACGAGTATCTTTCTAAGATTACTTATAAAGGCGCAGAGGGTGACTTCCCCCTTACTCGTTATGACGTTGATGCGCTTGCGGGTGAAGCGAGAACAGCTCAACTCACCGACTCTAAAGGTACTTCTAAGAAAGCACTAACCCGCATCGTTAAAGTTAAGGGTATGATCGTCGGCGAGACAGTGGCTGACGTGATTGTTGAAGGTCAGTACAAGGGCTTTCTCTTAGAGGATCTTGTCAATGCTTCAGGTCGTCTCCTTGAGGGTAGCTTCTATACGCGCACCGCAGACGGAGAGACTCAGAAAATCGAGATGATTGAGAGCGACTTCGTAGCTGATGAGAATGGTAAGCTCGTACCTGAAGGAGAAGAGGTCAGCTTCCTTGATCTCGGCGAGGGGTCTGCTCGCGCTAAGTACATGAAGGTCGTTAATAATCGCTTGAAAGAGCCTTACATCACTCTTTCTGCTGATAAGAAAAGACTCGTTCTCGGCATCCCGAACTCTAATGCGAGTAAGCAAGATCGAAACGCGATCAAAGAGCTCGCTAAGATTATGAAGCCTGCCATCGAGCAGAAGAAAGACCCTAGACTCGCCCCTACGGTGAATGGTCTTAACCCTTTCTACTACTTCGATCCTTCTGCATATGAGTCGATCAGAGATACGTTAGGGTCTTGTGCTATTTCTAAGCCTGCTCTCGATTTCCTTGATGACTATTATCGGGAGCTTACAGCTCGTGACCGCGCACTCAATGAAGAGAACCTTAAGAACTTTACTCCTGATGCTATCGGGGGTTTTGTTTCAGAGTTTAAGGGTCGCCCTTTCCGCTTCAATAATAAGCAGATGGAGGCTATGGCTTGGCTTGAGGCGAACGAGTATTCAGGTCTGATGGCTCTCGACACAGGTGTTGGTAAGACTCTCTTGGCAGGCGGTGCTATGCGCCACTATATGAAGACCAAAGAAGTTGTCGGGTCAGAAAAGAAATTCTTATTTGTTTCTCCGAAGAGGTTACAAGGTAACTTCTCTAGGGAAATGAAAGACTTTATGACGGATCATGGTGTCGTAGACAATCGCATCTATGAGATGAACTACACTAAGTTCGCTAAGATTGTCAGAGGAATTGATCGAGTTGAAGAGTTCCTCGCTGAGAAAGATCTCAAGAAGCGCGAGAAGAGGCTTAAGGACATCCCTTCAGATTATTGGAAAGACCCTAATAAGCCTGAGAAGGGTAGCAAGTATGCTAACTCTACTGCATACTTCAAAGACAAGTATGCTATCTGCTTCTTTGACGAGGTAAATGAGGCTCTTACAGGCACTAAGAGGAAGGCTCTTTCTGACCTGAAGCACCCTCGTAAAATCCTCCTAACTGCTTCTGCTATGGAAAGAGATCCACTCGACCTTTACAGGTTCGTTGCGGTTGCTAGAGGCGCGGAGTTCTCAGCAGAGAAAGAAAGAGCTTTTGCAGAGAGGTTCGGAAATGTCATTGGAGGCAGGTTTGTTGGTCTTAAGAAAGGAACTCGGGAAGAGTTCAATACATGGGTTAAGGCCAACGCTTACTTCGCTTTCAAGCAGGATGTTAACCTTGAAGAAATCGGCCTCCCTAAACTTCAGAAACCTAGCTCACAGGTCATCACAGTTCAGGTAGATGAGCGCGTAGAGAAAGAATACAGAAAGCTTTCAGGCGCACTTGCTCGCGAACTTAAAGCAATGGTCAAGAAGTATAGGGATGTCATTAAGAAGGGAGGTAAGTACCAAGAGTCTTCCTTCAAGAACATCGTGGATTTTGCTCAGGCTAAGAGTGTGACCAAGATCAGAGATCTCATTACCCTGACTACTAACCCATCGAAGTATTTCGGTGAGCAAGTGCCTAATCCAAAGCTCACACAAGCTGAGAAAATCTTGATGGATAGGCCGGGTAAAGCGATTTGCTATTTCTCTGCTGACCCTACTATCGTCAGACAAAATGCAGTTAAGTGCAGTAGGTCGGGCGTAGGTGGTGTTCACGTCGCGCTCAGAAAGGACTCTATCGAATTCTACAGATCAGGTAAGAATATCGGCGCGATCAAGAAAGACACAGGAAAGACTGAGCTTTCTAGGATCAATCTCGATAGTCGAAAGTTCGCTTCTTTATCTGCTCTTGAGCGCAGACTTGTAGATTATTCTTTCTTAAACACTCACCCGAAGGCAGGTGAAGAGTTTAGGGAAGAAGTTCAAGATCTCTTTGAGCTTGTAGAGTTCAACCTCCACAAGTACGACAGTGTGCTTGAAGATGAGGAGAAAGAGATTATTGAGACTCCTTTCAACAACCTCTTCAAAGCCCTGACAGATAAGGACGTGAAGAAGATTCGATCAGCAAGAAATGCTCTTAAGAAAGTTTACTTCAACCCTAACGGTGTGTTTGCTTTTGTTTCTGAGCAATGGGCTATTTCTGCTACGAAGATGATCTTTAAGGATAACCCAAGCATTAAGTCGATCAGTTGCACTGACGAGTACGCGAAGGGCTTTAACTTTCAGTTTATCAGTACAGTAGTTCACCTTGATCGAGGTGATGGCTTTGATTCAGAGCTTGTGAAGCAGAGAACAGCCCGCGCCTACCGTACAGGTCAGAATAAACAGGTCGAGGTGATCTATCTTGACGCGGTGATCAAGAAAGGTGGCGACAGAACTTCGGAGTACGGCGACTCAGACAAAGCATCTGCTTTCGGAAAAGACGCTATGGACATGACCATTGACGAAATGAAAGACCTTATCCAAGGTACGGATCAGGACTTCTTCATGGACATCATTAAGAAGGGCATGGAGACAGACCTGATTGCAGACTATGACAGCATTGAGAGAACGACGGGAGAGTCGATCAGAATTAATAAGAACCTCGTTTCTATGTTGATTGACCCTTCTCTCAGGAACATCAAGGATGTTTCTGAGGCTCTGAATGAGGAAGACGAGAAGCCTCTCAAGATCCTCGCTCTCGACCCGACTAGGTTCAGAGCTAACTCGGGTTTCTCTGACGCTATTGAGTCCTCAAAAGACCCTGCCGATGCTAGGAAAGTTTCTGACCTAACAGGTCTTTCTTCTATTGTTTCTTATCAGTTCTCTTCAGACGATGACTTCGCAATCATTGAAGACGGTCACGTTCTTTCTCAGAGTGACGACATCAGCCTTGAGGTTTTCTTGGAGGAGAACCTCGATATGACGAGAACGATTTACAACAAGTCTATTTCTTTCTCGAAGTGCTTGCCTGCTGATGTACCCTCTCGACTTATCTTCGGACAGATTGTCAGCGCGAGAGCAGATAAGAATGTGTCTTCGATTAAAGCTGACATGAGGGCAGATGACCTGATGACCCTCCCGTCATTAGGCTTTAACTCAGACATCAAACTTGAGTTCCTTAATCTAGAAGATGAAGTTCTCTCCGAAGAAGAGAAGACCATTAAGGATTGGCTTGTTGACAATGACAGAGTTAGAAACGGAGACGAGATTTGTTTAACTGATCTTTTCCTCTGTACTGATGAGTCAGGGTCTGATCTCATAGGTCAAGATTGGTGGTCGGAGAATGGATATCCGCTCACAGGCATGACGTTATCTCTTAATGACAACGACGTTTCTATGCGTGTCCTCAACGTGTACTTTAGAATGAAGTGTAGCGAGTTTGAGTTGAGCACTTCAGACTATCTCAAGCGACCTTCAGAGCCTTTTGATGTGGATGATGCCTCTTGTTGGGAGTCATACATGACTAGAAAGTCTGCGACTGAGGTTCTAGAGGCTATTTCTACATACTCGAATGAGTTTAAGATCGCTTTCTACTCAAATGACCGAGTGCGATCAATGACTGATGCAGATACAATCGAAAAGCTTAAACTCAGATCAAGCGGTTACAGCAAACTCTTGAACCCTCAAGAGGAGATCGGGGCTTTAGAGGAGGTCTTGAGAAAGAGTGATGCTGTATTAGAAGAGGCTTGGCTTTCTGTGGCTAAGTCAGTAGAAAGAAAGTCTCTTATCAGAGATAAATATATGGATGAAGGCGACTTTCAAACTGCCTCAGAGTTTGAAGATAAGGAGTAATAGAAATGAGCGTAACGACACCTGTAACCACTGAAGAGTGGGTGAGCTACATTCTCGACGAGATCCCAAATGAGGATCTCATTCATCAGAGTAGAGTAGCAGGCTCTAATGCCTTTCTTCGCACCTTGAAAGAGGAAGGTTTTGAAGCCCCCGCGCTCGCCTCTATCCACAGAGCTTTCGCTCTAAGATTTGTTCGCGAGGGTATGCGCGTCCCATCTCGCATGGACAACTGTCACATTGATTATAATGCGATGGTCGAGAACCCCGACAGCGAACTAAAAGAGATGATCGAAAAGTTCAACGGAGAGGGTTAAGACTCTTCTACAACGTCTACAACCCCTTCGGGAAGAAAGTAGACTCTAGCGGAGGGAGTCACACCCCTTTCCTCTACTACCTTACTCAGAATAGCATATGAGCCTTCTGAGAGGTTATATCGGGTAACCCCACCTGTGCGACTGACTACAACCCCATTAAGAGAGGTTCTGATATAGTCGTGCAGGGGAGTGTTCTCTGCGTAGGAGTAGTACAGGTTAATCAAGCCTGTTATCGCGTGTTCTTTCAGCGCGTTTTCAGATTTTGCGTCTAGCTTTCTAAAAAACTGATCTCTCAGGGTCACGAGATCCGAGACATGGTTTTTCAGGGCGGTTGGGAAATCTACCGCAAGAAGCTCAGGAGGCATGGTTCTTTCTTTCTTAGTGAACCTTCTTCGACTTAGTAGCATTTCAGAGCCCTTTAACACCGTTCTTCTGAGTCTGATGTAGGCTAATGCCCCTTGTGTTGGAAGTGCGGAAGTCTACATTATTTAGGTGGCATCCTACGAAGCTCGTGTTACCTAAATCACACTGATAAAAGGTGACGTTCTTAAACGTACATTGAAAGAACTGAGAGTTCTTGAAAGTAAACTTGGCAAAAGTCACCCCCTCAAAGGTCGTGGAAGTACCGCTGAACTCTTGTCTGCCTGTGTCGCCAAGTAAGTCTGACCTCTTGAAGTTTGAGTCGGTGATTGAAGTAGTGTTGTTTAAGAAATAAAAATTCCCTGCGCCAAAACTCCCCGAGTCGAAGTTTCGTGTTGGATCATAAAACTTAATCCAACACCCACCCCTGAACTTAAAGTTCTTTAGAGTGTTTCCAGAGTTGATGTGTATTGTCCCACCTGTAACATCAAGAGCGTTACAGGCGGTTTGAGGGTCTACCCTGATTGTTCCTTCAGAGTGTAAGATTTTCATCTGAGAGATGTTAGAGGCATCGTCTGCATAGATGTAAAACAAGGGGCAACTAATAAGCTGACAGACTGTAGCTTGGGTAGACTTAAGTTCCATAGTCACCCTAGCCTTTTCAAACTCACTGAAGTCAACGATACAGTCTTTGAGCTTAAGACTGTTGATTAGTCCACCGTCGATAGATAAGGGGGCTAACATCTCTGTTAGATTTAACTTACTTGAAGTGCATCCCCATAGTGCTATCTCATGATCTCCTTCAGAGAAAGAAACATTGTTTAAAGTGCTACTCATGAAACTGACACTCATCCCGTCTACATTCTTGAATGTAGATCCTGAGAAGTTAGAACTTGAGATTGTAGCATCCTCAAAAGCGGGAAACTTAATGTCTTCAAACAGGCAACTCCTGTAAGAGCCATTAACAAACTTATTGTTTGTAAGAGTGGTTCGACTAAAGTCCGACCCGTCAAGGGTCACACCGCTAAAGTCCATGTCGTCTAAGTTTTCATCTGAAAAGTCAATCATGATTTCTCCTAGTGTTTTCTCCTGTCACTAGGAAAGAGTCTATAAGTAGTCTATAGACTCTCTCTTCTTTCAAATAGAAGTGAGTTAGATTCTTTCTTAACTAACTTTTCTTTCTGTTGGAGTAATTTCATTTGTAGTATCTGTCCATGTATTAGTAGCTGTATGTGTATATGGAGTATCTGTAGTTGGTTAAGTATTATTAGTTGTAGATGTACTTGTAGTAGTACGAGGAGTAGTAGTTCTTCTTTTAGTTTTTAGGAGGTCTTACTAAGTCTTCTCTAGTTACTTACTTCTAATTCATATTCTTCTTAGAAGAGTAACTATACTTCCTATCTCTAGTTGAAACACTAAGATAGTCTCTATCTGAGACAACCTACTAGGTAAGTAGAAAGAATAAACCTAGAGGCTCACAAGAGACTATCAGGGAAGTGAGAAAGAGCAGACTATCAGACAGGTTCTATCAAACGAGTTGACCAACCTACAGGGTACTTACTCTGAGAGAAGAGTAGTTGCCGAGTCTCGATACTGATTTTGATCTATCGGTACGCTTTTCAACCGAATGGCTTACGCCACATGAGGGTTTCTTCCCTAAGAGCCTTCTCAAGCTCAGTAGGGTTACCTCCTTTTAGTCGGGATAAGAATATCCACAGTTGCGCTAGTCGGAGGGAAGAGCCCATAAGACTCAAACCGCTGTTGAGTCAGATCTGCAACTTGTATATCGGAGGCAGAGGGGAGCTTCAAGCATTTATTCAGAGAATCATCTGTGAGGATCGTTCTTACCCTCATAGGTGTTCTGATATATGTAAGGGTCACAAGAGAGGAGACATTATGATTTTCATTCATCATGGGAGAGGTGTTAAGAACGGCCTCGCTGAAGAGTTAGAGGGCTTTGACTTGGTACACGAACCCATCACAGACTTACGGGTAGATGGAGTGAGGCTTTTGGTTAATCTCTTTACTCAGATCCATCCCTACAAGAACCCCTGTCTAGTAGCAGGTCCACTCGACGAGGCTGATCCTTCGGCCTTAGATATTCTTCTTAAACGCATCGAAGAACCTACACCGAACAGCCCTACCCTTTTCCTATGGGCGAATGACTTGGGAGGTGTTCCCGACACTATTCGATCTCGCTGTGGGGAGAAGTTTTATTATGCGCCTCTCTATGACCATGATCTCTATGAGGACGCAGAGGCTCTATATTGCTCTTTAAGAGAAGATAACCTCCTAAGAGGACTCAAGGTACTTGCAAAGGTAGTGAAAGGGTCAGAGAGGCCATTCTTGGAAGCCTATCTTGAAGTGCTGATCAAAGAAGAGGACACCGATCTCTATACAGACGAGCTGAGATCACTCTTAGCGAGAAAGAGGATATCTAGCTCCGCGCTCAAAGGCTACTTTCTAGGAGTCCACAAGTGAAGAAAGAACACAGGGTGCTTTATGGCACTTTTAAGGATCTCGTATTTTACAGATCAAGGGAAATCATCAACAAGGCTTATTCTCTCGGTTGGGAGGTAGTTTGCCTTGACGGAAAGAAGTCTTCTAACAATGATGTCGCACAAGCTTTTGAAGTAGGTCTGTTTGACGCGGGTGACAAGCTCATTGTTTTATCTAACCCAACGGCACTTAAGAACTTAACAGAGCTATCTCAAAAGGATAGCTACAGTGTCTTATACCTAGCAGACAGGGTTGTTCCAAAAGCCCTCATGGGAGTGAAGAAGAAAGAATGCTTCGAGATCCCAAAGAGTAAGAGAAAGCTCAATGATTGGTACGTTAAGTTCTTTCAGAAGATGGTCGCGGATCAAGGGAAAGAAATCAGCTTGGCTATATGTGAAAGCGTGGTTCAGAGAGTAGGTCAAGATGTTGGAGTCTTAACTTATGAGGCTTTGAAGGTTGGCTATGTCTCAGGAGGGGATGAAGTTACGCCAAGAGAGGTCTTGTCTGTGATCGCCCCCTTGAAAGAAATGGATGGTGTAATCCTCGTGGATGCTGTTCTTTCTTGGAACCCTACTCTATTTCTTAAGACGTGCGCTCGCTTTGAGAAGAACAGAAGCAAAGATCCAACTATGGGGGTGGTCGCAGGTTTACTTCACAAGAACATAGTCCAACTTCTTTCGGTAAGACTTTGCATCGACGGCGGAGTGACTTCTGTGCAAGGTATCTCCGAAGAAATAGACGCTCCAAGTTGGCTTGTGGAGGACGTGCTTCTTCCAAAGGCCCGTAGGTTCAACACAAAAAAGTTAAGAGAAATTTTAGGTGTACTCTATCATTGCGAAAACCTTGCGGTTAGTGGAGTTGTGTCCCCGTTTTCGGCGTTTAAAACGGGGTTGCTTCGCCTTATGGTTTCTTAATACCTCTCTACTTAGACCTATTTTGTCGAGCTTGACCCTGCTCATCTTCCCTCAACTTTGGGGAGAGATCAGGGTCGCTTTTTAACTTAGAGTCTTAATGGAGATATACGGATGACAGGTTTCGAGTTTTCAGCCCACGCAAAGTCGCTACTAAAGAAATACTACATGAGAGAGGGCGAGGAAAATCCGCAGGAGGCTTTTAAGAGAGCTTCATACTTTTATGCGAAAGACGATAAATTGGCGGGGAGGATTTATGATTACGCTTGTAAAGGGTGGTTTATGTTCAGCTCGCCTATTCTTTCTAACGCAGGAGGGAAAGGTATGCCGATCAGTTGCTTTCTTACTTTTGTCCCTGACTCGGTGAAGGGTCTGATTTCTCACACAGAGGAACTCAGAATGATGAGCGTGATGGGGGGAGGTGTTGGAGGGCATTGGTCAAGTGTGCGCTCAGTCTCAGACAAGTCTCCCGGCCCCATACCTTTTCTTAAAACCGTTGACGCGGATATGGTAGCGTATCGACAAGGATCAACTAGAAAGGGAAGCTACGCAGCCTACCTCGACATTTCTCACCCTGACGTGATTGAGTTTCTTAACATGAGACTCCCCACAGGTGGAGACACTAACAGAAAGTGCTACAACCTCAACAACGCGCTCAATATCACAGATGACTTTATGGAGGCAGTTCTTAAAGGCGACTCTTGGGACTTACTTGACCCCTCAGATGGGTCAGTGAGAGATACTCTTGACGCTCGCGGTTTGTGGCAAAGGATCTTGAAGGTGCGCTTCAAGACAGGCGAACCCTATCTTAACTTTATTGATGAAGCTAACCGTCACCTCCCTGAGCCTCTCAAAGAGAAAGGCTTGAGGATTAACGGGTCTAACCTCTGCAACGAAATACACCTCCCGACAGGAGAGGACAGGTCAGCGGTTTGTTGTCTTTCTAGTCTTAATGTGGAGCACTTTGACGCTTGGAAAGATACAACGATTGTGGAGGATCTGATCGAGTTCCTTGATGATGTCCTAGAGTATTTCATAGAGAATGCGCCTGAGTCTCTTTCTAGAGCCATCAGCTCCGCCAAGAAAGAGAGGTCGCTCGGCTTAGGGACGATGGGCTTTCATTCATATCTTCAGAGTAAGGGAGTTCCTTTTGAGTCGGTTTTCGCGGTATCTGCTAATAGGAGAATCTACTCTACGATCAAAGAAAAAGCTCTAATCGCCACTAGATCCCTCGCAGAGAAGAGGGGGGAATACTTGGATGGTGAGGGTAGTGGAGTGAGAAACAGCCATCTTCTCGCTATTGCCCCGAACGCTAACTCTGCGATCATTCTGAATACGTCTCCTAGCATTGAGCCTTGGAAGTCCAATGCTTTCACCTACAGGACTCGGGCAGGTTCTTTCTTACAGGTTAATGAGCATCTACTGAACCTCCTTCAGAAGAAGAAAGAGGGAATGGGTGAGTCGGACAGTTGGGTGGATGAGCAGATTTCCGAAGTGATTCTGAATCAGGGGAGCGTACAGCATCTCGACTATCTTTCCGATCTTGAGAAAGAGGTCTTCAAGACGGCTTTCGAGCTTGATCAGATGTGGGTAGTGGAACACGCGAGCGTCAGACAAGAGTGGGTTTGTCAGGGTCAGAGTGTGAACCTTTTCTTTCCTGCGGGTAGTGACGCTAACTACGTCAACGCGGTGCATCTCTCAGCTTATAAGAAGAAGCTCAAGGGTCTTTATTACTTGAGGACAAACGCGGGTGTGACAGGAGAGAAAGTATCGGAGAAGGTAGAAAGAAAAGCTCTCAAAGACTATCAGATTGATGAGTGTATGAGCTGTCAGGGTTAATAGATTCTTAATCTTTTTCCTGTGGCGTTAGGTTAACTACCCTTCTCACTAACATCACAGGAGAAAAGAAATGAGAAGAACCGCTTCAGAAGTCCTAAGAGACTTGGAAATAAGAATTGCCCGCTTAGAGCGCACCTCTCGTGTTTTGGCACCAGAAGAGGTGTATAGAGAGATTCAGAACGCAGGTCGTCTTTCAAATGTAGACCCTAAGCTCGCTAAATACTTGATTGACTCAGGGGATAACAAAGGCGATAAGATTGAGGTGAGAAAGACTAAAGCAGTTGCGAGCAACCTTAAGCCTTCTCAGACCACAATGGTTCTCAGTAAGTCTGTCGGTATGGCTCTCGCTATGCTTGATGGAAAGCTGACCACTGATTTAGGCGCGATCATTTCTAATGACGGTCAGATTATGGACGGACATCACAGATGGTCAGCAGCCATCATCGCGTTCGGACCTAAAGTCAAGGTGGAGGGTTATGTCGCAGACCTTAATGGCAAGACTCTTCTTAAGGTTCTCAACATCATTACTAAGGGTCTTTTCCCTACGAGAAATGGAAACCCTGGTAAGGGCGACATCTCTAGGTACACCGACCAAGCTGTGATGAACGAGGTTAAGAACCTCGCTATCAATGGTAACGATTTTAACTCCGCAGAAAAGATCCAATCTATTCTCATTAAGAACTTTGGGTCTGTTGAAGAGGGTGTTCAACAGATGGGCGCGAATGTTCGTGCGATGAACAAGCAAGTCCCTGGATGGGCACCAGACCGAGCGGATATGCCTGTCATCAATCCTGATGAAGTACCTCGCGCTCAAAAGCTGATGGAAGAGGGTGAGATAGGGTGGAAGCCTCCGTACAAGGAGGTTAAGCTTGCTAGGCGCAGGCATCGTAGAGATTACATCTAAGATTGGTACTTTAACAGGTACTAGCTCTTTTATGTTCTCCGAGAGGGTACTATGATTTCCCTTTCAACACAGGAGGACGTGGAAGATGTCTCTTACAGATTTCAGTAAGACTTATAAGCCCTTTCAGTACGCATGGGCAATGACCTTTGCGGAAGATCATGAGAAGATCCACTGGGGTACTTGGGAAGCCAAGCTCCAAGAGGATGTTTCTCAATGGAAGGGCGGTGAGATATCAAGTTCAGAGAAAGAACATATCACTCAGATCTTGAGGATTTTCACACAGAGCGACGTTGCAGTTGGCGGTAATTATTGCGATGTCTTTATTCCTTTCTTCAAGAATAATGAAGTGAGGAATATGCTCCTCTCTTTCGCTAATAGAGAGGGGACTCATCAGAGGGCATATGCGCTTTTGAATGACACTCTCGGACTCGCTGAGAAAGAATATTCTGCTTTCTTAGAGTTTGATGCTATGAGAGAAAAGATCGAGTTCATGACGGAAGCTCCAAAAGGTCTTTCAGATGAAGCTCATATGGCTTTCGAGATGGCGCGCTCGGTTTGCAATGAGGGCATGAGCCTCTTTTCTGCTTTTGTGATGCTTCTCAACTTTCAGAGATTCGGAAAGATGAAGGGTATGTGTGAGGTAGTCGAATGGTCTATCCGTGACGAGACGACACACGTTGAGGGCATGACTAAGCTCTTTCATACATATTGCACTGAGAACCCTCAAGTGGTGACGGATGAGCTTAAGAGTTACATTTATACTAACTACACGAAAGCTGTAGAGCTTGAGGATGCTCTCGTTGATCTTGTTTATGGTTCGGGCGATGAGATCAACGAGCTGACATCTCAGGACATTAAGACATACGTCAGATACTTGGCGGATCGTCGGCTTCTTCAGCTTGGGTTGAAGCCGATTTTCAAGCAGAAAGAAAACCCTCTTTCTTGGCTTGATTGGATCATAAGTGGGGACTCCATGAAAAACTTCTTCGAGGGTACTGTCACCGATTACTCTGCGAATGGCATGGTCGGAGAGTTTGATTGGTCGGTCATTGGGGTTTCTTAATAGAGTCTTTATCTCGCTCTCTCAGGTAGTTGAAGAAATAACACTTAGGGAGTGATCACAATGATTTCTAAAAGAGCTTTTGCGCGCAGGATCGCGAGTATCCACATCGCCTCTAACATTGACTATACAAGAGTTGACGCGATTGGTTTTTCTGAGGACAATCTCGCAGATGAGATGGCTTCCATCCTTTATAATCTCGTGACTCAAACACCTCTGTGGAGAAAGTCTTCTAAGATTCTCGTAGATCAATTTGTTTCACGAGGGGCTGAAGCTCTTCTTCCTAAAGGCGGGTCGAGAAGGATTAACCGAAGAAATAACCTCATCAATCGTTTGTCGAGTCAGATAAATAACTCAGACATCGTAAGAGTTTTGGACAGTCAGTACGACTATGATGAGATGGCAGAACTAGCGAAAAGCAGCGAGCTTAAGAGTCTTGTTGCGCCATACGTCGATCCAAATGAAGTGCTTAGAGAAACGACTTTGGGAGGGGAGTCTGCTTATTCTAGGGCATCTTCTTTTCTTAAAGAAAATGTGCTTCCCTCTGTTGCTCGCAGATACTTCCCACAATACCTTGTTTCTAAGCTAGGCGAGATCGCTAAGACTCAAAAGAGCTTTCGTACTACTCTACAAGATAGAATGAAAGTATCTCCGAGAGAGAGAGTTGATTACTATTTCTCTCAGAAGCCAAAAATTTCTGAGATTGTTTCTGAGGTTAAGAGTCTTTCAAGACAAGCCTTCTTAGACGGGGGCTTTAGGCAAGAGATCTTTGACGGCGTTTTCTCTTCTCCACTTAAAACAAAAGACATAAAGCCTGTCCTTGATCGTATTCTTACTAAGATTTCAAGACTTCCTGAAGATCTTGTGGATGATCACCTAGAGGAGATTCCTCTTGACTACTTTGATGATGACTTTAATGTAAGTGATGAAGAAACTAGGTCAGCTTTACAGGATTCTTCAAGAGTTTATCTCGGTCAGATGAGAGACAGCCTTGAAAGAGTTTCTGAGGACGAGATGTCTGCGCTTGCTGACAAAGCTTTCGAGCGAGTCTCTGATCGGTGGAAAGAGCTTAAGAGTTTTTCTAGAAGATTTGACTCAGATAGATTAAAGAGACTTTATCTGAAATATGTTGAAAAAGGCTTAAGAGGTTCTTTCCTTGATTTCTTAATGCTCACATTTACAAAGAGCTTAGGTAGAGATATGTCACAGCGAGAAAAGGGGCTAGTTTCAGATGAGTTTAAGAGTCTTCTTAGAGATGAAGAAGAAACTGAGGCGGATTGGCTAGAGAACATA
>MDSZ01166766.1_pt1 | contig 14041 bp, 10 predicted proteins | sample 811201 | NCBI WGS metagenome assembly MDSZ01 (sample SAMN05326647, study PRJNA326480) | marine metagenome | isolation source: seawater | place: Indian Ocean: North | collected 2010
ATAAGAACTAATTTATGGAGTTCTGAATTATCCAAACTTACTGCTAATGCATTTTTAGCACAAAGAATTAGTTCTATTAACTCAATCTCTGCCCTCTGTGAAGCTACTGGAGCTAGTGTTCATGAAGTCGCTTTAGCAATAGGTATGGATAAAAGAATAGGTTCTAAATTTCTAAATGCTGGGCCTGGCTTTGGAGGCAGTTGCTTTCAAAAAGATATTCTAAATTTAGTTTACTTATGCAATTTCTATAACCTAAATGAAGTTGCTGATTATTGGCAGCAAGTAATTAAAATTAATTCTTGGCAACAGAAAAGAATTACTAGAATTATCGTTGAGAAATTATTTGGTACTTTAACAAATAAAAAGATTGCTATTTTTGGTTTCTCATTTAAAGCTAATACAAATGACACAAGAGAATCCCCTGCTATTAAAATTTGCAAGGACCTAATTGAAGAGGGGGCAAATTTAGTAATTTATGATCCACAAGTAAATGAAACGCAAATAGATTATGAATTTAGATCTTTAAAAGGAATTAAATCAAATTCTTCAACTTGGGAATTATCACCTACAGTTTATGATGCATCTGAGAATACTGATGCAATTATTGTAATGACAGAGTGGGAGGAATTTAAATATATTGACTGGAATATAATATCCTCGAAAATGAGAAAGCCAAGTTGGGTATTTGATACAAGAAATATTATAGATAGGAAATCAGCAAATTTATCAGGAATAAATTTTTGGAAATTAGGTAGTTAATATATAGCATCTAAAATAGAAATATTATTGCGCTAGCCAAAAAGACTCTCCCGAGTTTTTCTTATTGATAAAATAAGAGGAATTATTCTTTTGAAGAAGAATTTCATATAGCTCTAATGTACTTTTGACAATTTGTTTCTCAGTAAAATTTTTATTTACATTTTCAAAGCCAGTTTCTAACCTTTTTTGTAGCTTTTTATTTTTATTTTTATATTCATTGATAATCTGACAAATCAAATGATAATAATCCTTTGACAAGTTAGATTCTGAGAAAAGCAACTGTTGACTATTAAATATCCCACTTAATGCAATCTTAGAACAGATAATTGGGATTTTTAAACTGAAAGCTTCAATAATTGTTCTTGAAACTCCTTCACCATAACTTGATGGAACTAGTAATATTGGATGATGTGCGTTTATATTTAATAATGGATCCTGAATGTTTCCTCTAAAGGATACATTTTTATATTTTAAAGTTAAATTTTTTATATCATTATTATCAAGAGAATCCTTGCTGGATGGGTCAATATCTCCAAAAATTATACCTTCTGAATTAGGAAAATAATCCATAATTTCGAAGAAAATTTTAATCCCTTTTGATTTTATTAATCTTCCACAATAAATAAAAGTAATTAATTCTTCTGAAATATTTTTATTTATATCCTCCAATATCCATTTATTTATTTTTAAAAACTTTTTATTTTGTAAATATTTCATCGGGACTCCAGATCCTTTTATTAATTTAATATTCTTTTTATTGAAATTACTAACCATTTCTTCAAATATATTTTTGTCGAGTGGGTTCTGAAATATTAAAAAAGTTCTTAAAGATTTAGAAGACCATATCCACCTTGAGGTACGTTTATGAATAGCAAAAAAAGAAATTATTTTTAATGCATATTTAAAATAAATTAATTTCATGCCCCCACTTCTTGATAAAACTCCCATTCCAGCAAAAGAAAAAACACAAGGAATATTATATAGAGAAGAAACAATTGAAGCTAGTAAATTAGTTTTTAAAGTATGAGAGTGAATCAATTTAGGTTTTATAGCCCTTACGAGTAGAAGCATTTTAATAAAGGATAAAAGAAGGGAAAATATATTCAAATCATTAGACCTATGGATCCTCCATGGAATGAAAACAGAATTTTTTGATAATTCCTTACTACTTTTATCAATAGGTGCGATGGTGATTAATTTATTCTTTAAACTAATTTGACGAATTAATAATGATCTATAATGACATAAATACCAGCTGCTATTAGCTATTATCAAAATCGGTCTAGTATCTAGCATTATATTTTTCTTATTATTTGAAGCCATCTTAGTTCTCATAATTTTTAATATATCATTTAAAAATTAAAATTTTTATTTTCAAAAAATGATTCTTTCCAAGTTAAGAACATTAAGATAGTCCATATTTTCTGGCTTTTTCTAATTTCAAAATGTTTTTCAGAAATCAACATTTTCAATCTATTAGGGTTAAAAACACTATCTCTTGAGTTTATCTCTTTTTCAATTAGTGCTGTACTCCATTTTTTTAAAGGGCCTGATAATAGTTGACTAACAGGCACTGAAAAACCTTTTTTGGAATGATCTAAATAAGCATCTGGCAAATATTTTCCTAATACATCCCTAAGAATCTTCTTGCCAAAACCTTTTATCTTTTTATTTTCTATCGGGATAGATAGTGAATAGCCTGCAAGATTATGATCCAAAAAAGGAGATCTAGCCTCCAAACCAATCGACATAGAAGCCCTATCAATTTTTGTCATTATATCTTCTGGCAAATACTGCAAAATATCAAAATACATTAATCTTTCTTCTTCAGATATATCTGCAAAATTTTTAACTTTATTAATTGGAGAGAAATTATTATTAAATTTAAACTTTAATAAAGTATCATCAGGATTAAAAATTTCAATAACCTTTAAATAATATTCATTCAAAGATTTTGCTTGAAATGAATAAATTAATTTTTCTATTTTTTCTTTTTGACTTTCTTTGAAAATTTTTGAAGCATAATTTGTTTTATTTTTAATAAAATCTTTGAATAAGGATATGTATTTATTTTTTGAAAGATTATATAAATCTAAACCTTTAAGGTACCTATTATAGCCGCAAAATAATTCATCACCACCATCACCAGATAAAATGACTTTTACTTCTTTAGAAGCTTTCTGACAAATTAGAAGAGTCGGAATCTGAGAAATATCTGAAAATGGTTCATCCCATACATTTCCAATGTGATTAACTGTACTTAAAATATCCTGATCATCAAATAAAAACTCATTATGTTCAGTAGCTAAAAACTTTGCTAAAGATTTTGCCTTCCTTGTTTCATCATAATTTTTATCCTTAAAACCCATTGTAAAAGTTTTTACAGGTTTAGAAGATTCTTTTTGCATTAAGGTAACAATTACTGAGGAATCTAAACCTCCAGATAAAAAGGCACCTAAAGGTACATCGGAAATCATTCTTTTCTTTATTGAACTTTCCAACATTTCTTTTAATAGAGATTCATGTTCTTTTTTAGATAAATTTTTATATTTTGTCTTAAAAGAGAGAACATTTTTCTCTAAATTCCAATAATTATATTTTTCTACATTATAAAAATCCTCCTTTTTGATTAAAGCAACTTGACCTGATTCTAATTTATATAAATCCTCAAAAATACTATATGGAGCGGGAACATATCCATATCGCATGTAGAGTTCAAGGGATTCTAGATTTATTCTTTTGTCCCAATTTGGGAATTTAGAGAAACATTTTAATTGAGAACCAAAAACAAAAGTTTGATTAATGAAACCAAAATATAAGGGCTTTTCTCCTAATCTATCTCTAGCTAATCTTAAGATCTTTTTTTCGCGATCCCAAAATGCAAAAGAGAACATCCCATTTATTTTATTTAATGTTTTATCGATCCCCCATAAAGATAAACATTCAATAAGGGTTTCAGTATCTGAATTTCCCTTCCATAAGAATTTATATTCAGAATTTAATTCTTTTCTTAAATCATTATGATTATATATTTCCCCATTAAAAACCAATAAGTATTTTTTATTGTTACTTTCTATTGGTTGATTACCATGCTCAGATAAATCTATTATTGATAATCTTTTATGACCAAATGCTAAGCAGTTTTCTTTATCAAGCCAGTATCCCTCTGAATCAGGACCTCTAGAACTAACCGCATTAACCATATCCATAACAAGTTCTTCATTAGCTGAAATATTTTGTGAAAGATATCCTGCAAATCCGCACATTTTTAAAAAGTTTCCTATATTTTACAATTACATTTGAAATTAATTTTAATAACTTTTAAATTAAAATCTTTAATAATTAATCAATTAATTTAATTAGAGCTACTGCATTAAGTATGCTTGCCAGGGGTTCGGTCATTGCGCCTAATCCAGTAGTTATATTATTTAAAAGATTAGGATTTACTTTTATTAAGTCTCCATGTTGAAGTATTGGGTTATTTTCATTTGATACCGTCTCTAATAAACTGATTTTGTAACGTTTTCTAAAGGCTGTTCCATTTTTATTTACTCTTATTAATTCAATATTTCCAGTATTAGTTCTCCATTGCCTTGGACCTCCTGCCTGCATAATTGCCTGAACTAAGGAAGTATTAGATTCGATGGACTGCCTGCCTGGAGCATATACTGAACCAATAATATTTACATTAATAACACTAGGGAATAAGTTTGAAGAAGATAATTCAGTAAACTCTAAGTCTTTATCATTAGTTTTTGATAAAGAAATAATATCTCTATCTTGCAAATATATATTCTGAGACTGATTACCCTCTATTATTAAATCAACAAGATCTATATTTGCTATTTTTCTTTCTTGACCAATACCAGGAAGCCTTCGAATAACCTTAATTTCTCTTAAATTAGTATCCACATTAACCCCTCCAGCTTCTTCAAGTGCACTAACTATTGTTGGGAAGTCATTTTCTTGCCCTGATTGAAATGTATAAATTCCTGGCTTATTAACTTCTCCAATAATAGATATTTTGATAGGCCGATAAACAACTAAAGACATGTTTAGATCAGCTCTTAAAATTTTCTTTGAAAATTCTCTATAAAGTAAATTCTTAACCTCACTTAATGGGATAAAGTTTATTTCAATATTCCCAACATAAGGGAGCGGTAAAGAACCATTACTAAGAATTTTATATTGACCTGACAACTCTGGGGCGTATAAGAAAGATATTTTAATTACATCACCAGGGCCTACTAAATATTCATCATTTTGATAGTCTAAATTATTTTTAGAAATCACTATATTCTCATTTTCAGATAGAATTTCTGCTGAATAACTTGGAATGCAAAAATCAAACAGTAAAAAACTAAAAAATAAATTAAAAAAGATATTTTTTATTAACACGCTAAATATTTATAAAAGAATTTCCAATATAATACTATATCTAAAAATACTTAAACAATCTATAAAAAGTAAGTATGAATTTTTATAACCAAAATAATAGCCTTATATACTATAAAGATTATTAAAAAAGTTAAGATAAATAATATTGTGATTATAAAAAAATAAAATAATGCGGCCGGAATTAAGAAAAATTATTCGAAGATATGGAGATGATAAAGAATCAATTGATATTGAAGAAATATTTAAATCATTTATTTATAAAAGAAAAATTGCATTAATTATTTTTGCAATTTCAATTTCATCAATAAATATTTTTAGTTTCTTAAATAATAAAGCAAATCCAAGTTATCAGGGGTCTTTCCAAATTCTCATTAAAGACCCAATTGCTACCAATACAAATATAGGTCGATTTGCTGAAAATATACCTGTTAAAGCAGTTGGAGCATTAGACAGTTCTAGTAATACGCCTACTCTAATAACTTATTTAAAAAGTGAACTTATATTATCTAAATTAGCTAAAGAATTTAATTATGATCCAAAAGAACTTTCATCTAAAATAGAGATTAAACAAGGTGGGGAGAATGGAGATGCTTTTGGAGTTTTGAATATATATCTAAATATTGGGGATGCTAAAAAGGGCGAAAAAATATTAAAAAAGCTCAGCCAATTATATATCGATTCATCTCTAGCTTATAGACGAAGGAAACTAGAAAATGGAATAAAGTTTATAAATAATGAAAAACCAGACTTTGAAAGAAAGATTAAGTCTGCAAATGCAAAATTAAATAAATACAAAGAAAAATATGAAATAATTCCAATGACTCAAGGAGGGCAAATAAGAATATCGAACCTAATTAAAAAAGACGATCTGATAAAACAAAAAATTAAAAATTTATTATTAGAAAATCAAAACCTAAAAAAGTCTGATTCAGAAAGAATAAATAAAAATAATATACAAATTTCAGAATTTAAAAATATATTAGATGAAATAGAAAATGAATTTAAAATCCCCAGTCAACTTATAAGGAATATCGAAGAACTTCAAAAACAAATAATGAATTATGATTCAGCATTAGGAAGACTCATTTCACTATCTGAGAGTTATAGGTTAGAAATCACACAAAATTCTATTCCTTGGACTATCATATCCAAACCAGATATGAGTTACACTCCAAAATCACGATCTTTTAGTGCAACTTTAATTTATTCAGGATCAATAAGTATTTTTATTTCTTGCTTATCTGTTTTCTTAGCATTAAAATTTTCAAATCAATTTAGGGATGAGAGGGAGATTCAAAAATATTTCAATTTGAAATCCCTTGGAGTAATTCCTAAAGATGATAATAAATTAAAATTTCAAAACTCAATAGAGGATTTATGTTTCACATTAAAAGCAATAAGAAAGCAAAATAATTTACAATCTTTTTATATAGCTAGTTCTATAGCGAATGAAGGAAAATCAAAGATAAATATTGCTTTGGCAAAAGCTTTTTCAACGATGGGTGAAAAAATTCTATTGATTGATACAAATACAAATAATCCACAAGTTCATGAGGATTTCAAATTAAATTGTTCTCCTGGAATACTGGATATTTTGTCTAATAAAGAAATGGAATTTGAAAAACTTATTAAAAAATCCAACTATAATAAGAATCTTGATGTTATAACTGCAGGTTTTAGTGAGAAAAATGAAAAAATTATATTGGACTCTACAAAAATCAAAAATTTTATCAATCAAATGAAAAAAAAATATTCATTTATTATTTTTGACGGGGAATCTATTAATAATTCATCCAGATCTTTAATGCACTGTGAAATTGCAGATTATATTTTAATTCTTATATCTTGCTCTTATGTTAAAAAGAATAACGTAGATCAATGTTTGGAGAAACTATTAAATGTAGACTCAAATTTAGAAGGAATTTTAATTAATAATTTAATTTAGTCTAAATAATATATTATTATATGGCATCCAATCCTGAGCATTTGCTGCATAATTTAACCATACAAATTGGGTTAGGCAAGAAAAAGTTACGACAATTAAATTCAAATTAATTTTTCTAATTTTTACAAGTTTAAGTTCTGGTAATTTAGACAATGTAAATATCATTATAGGTAAAGCGTATAGTGCTAATCTATCAACTACTGTTGAGCTTGGAAGTATAAAAACTAGACCCAATAAAGATAAAGAATAAATAGAAATCGATTTCCAAATTAATTCTTCATCTCTTTCTAATAGGAGTTTATTACCTAATAAAAGAAATATTATTGAAGGAAAACATATAAGAAATAACCTTATAAATACACCACTTGAACTAACTCCTTGTTCAAAATAAATTCTTATATATGAAGCAATAAATTTACTAATTAATAAGGAATATATTATTCTAAGAACTACTAAAGACAAAAATAAATAAATAATTTTATTGATTAACTTCGCAGAATCAATAATATAAGGGAATAGCAAGAATATTCCTACTAAACCACTTAGTTGGAATAATGAACTAACTATGGTTAACAAAAAATATACGAACTTTTTACCCTTAGAAAGATGAACCAGACCAATCATTATTAAGCCTAATGCAATAGATTGTCTTGTATAACCCATAGAAACAACAATGACCATATACGGTATAGAAATTGTCAAAGCTAACCATTGCCTATGCAAAGATCTACAAAAAAATACTAGTCCATAGGAAAAAATAAATGCACTAATAAAATTCACCCCATAAATACCAAAATCCAAACTTAATGAAATTTTATTAATAAGAGCAAAAAGAAACTCTCTTTGAGAGAAAATATTATCTAAGTAATCAATAATATTTAAATAAATCATATAAGTGCCCCAATCTGTTCCGACTTTATATCTTAGTCCTACAAAAATAGAAATCAAAATTATTATTGAAAAAGCTGTTTGATTATTCCATTTTTCTTTTGGATTTACTAATGCTTTAAAGGCAGGTATAAATAGTAAAATCCAATAAGGTATCAATTTACTTTATAAATCTAAAAATATAATACCTTTTTTAAAATTTTATACACTCCAAATATTCTAATTAATACATAATTAATAATTTCTCATTTTAAAAATTCAAATTAAAAAATAAATAACAAAAAAACACAAGGTAAAATAGTTATAAAATACAAAATACTAACTGTTAAAGTTTCGTTATTTGAAATTTTAAATATTCTATGGTGTAAATGGCTTTTATCAGGATAAATTGGAGGCAACTTATTCTTAAGTCTATTTAAAATAACAGCAATCATATCTAATATTGGGTAGAGCAAAACCAATAAAGGTACTCGGAGATCTAACCCTTGATTTATATCAGTGGAAGACAAAATTGTCAGATAAGATATAGAAAAACCTAGAAGGTAAGAACCACCATCTCCCATTAGAATTTTAGCCGGTTTAAAATTATATTTTAAGAATCCCAAACAAATAGCAGAAAATATAATTGCAATAACTCCTAGAAATAATTGATTATTTAAGTAACTTATCAAAAATAAAGTAATAAACATTATAAAAGAACAGCCAGCAGCAAGCCCGTCCATACCATCTATCCAATTAATTGCATTTATAATGCCTACAATCCAGGTAGAAGTTATTATTATGCTTGCTAACTGCGGAATTTGAATAGAGTTGAATGGAAGACCCAAAAATGATAAATCAATTGTACTTATAGAAAATCCCTTAATAGAAATTAGAACTGCTAGAAAATATTGCAAAAATAGTCTCCAAATTGGAGAAAGGGAGAATTTATCATCAGCAAATCCTATAGCAAAAAAACCGCTTGAGGTTATAACAATCAAAGATAATAATTCCTTATCAATTAAATAATCTCTTTTAAAATAAAAGAATATTATAAAAAAAGCTAAGGATATTAAGTAACTAATAAAAAAAGCTAATCCTCCAATCCTTACTTTAGGTATATGAAACTTTGATTTTCTTTTATCGGGAAAATCTAAAAATTTATATCGTAATCCTATCCTCTTAATAAAAGGTATCAGTAATAAAGTTATTAAAAAAGTAAAAATAAAAAGAGATAAGTACATTAAATGATATTGCATACTAATTTATGATTTTTCATAAGAAAAACTGAATAATATTTATCCTAATATTTGAATCTGTGAGATACAGAAAAAATTATAGTTCTTAAAGAAGAAATTAATCTTGAAGTTGTTTTAAATGGAAATTTCAATATTAAAAAGAAAAATAAGAAAGCAAATTTTAAAAAATGATAATTAAAAAATGAACTTTTTAAGTTTATATAAATTCTTGAAAAATCATATAAGCCAAACTTATCAAGCCATGATTTATGAATATTTAAAAGTTGCATTTCATAATTATAAAGGTCCTTATTACTATTATGAAGATAATATTGATCAACAAGAATAGTTTTAGTTGAAATTATTTCAACTTTTTTCATTAAAGCTCTAATAGCCAAATCAGAATCTTCACATCTTCTTAAATTGCTATTAAACATTGATAAATTTAATAATAGACTTTTTCTTGCAAATAATGTGCATGTTGCAGTACTTCCAGGTCTGCCAATAGGAGGAAAGCTATCAGCATAAAGCATAGAATTTACAAATTGATTTCTATATTTCTCGATTTCTTTTACTATCATTGATTTACAAATAATAGATTTTTTGTTTTGATAATGAATCAATCTATCTGAATAGCACAATGCAGAGATATTATTATTTTTGATTTCTTTAAATTTTTCATATTCTCTTAACTTTTTTAATTGTTTTTCAATTCTGTAACTATAGCTATAATCATCATCATCAAAAAAACAGATAAATATGCCTTTGGCATTTTCTATACAAATATTTCTTGTAAACCCAACTCCCATATTTTTTTCTAATTTTATAATTTTTATGGAAAATTTATTTTTCTTTGCGACGCTATTAATTATGTCTAATGTATTATCTTCTGAACAATCATCTACTACAATAATTTCAATATTAATATATGTTTGATTTATTGCTGAAAGTATTCCTCTTTCAATAGTTTGACTTGCATTAAAAGTAGTAAATGCACAAGTTACTAATTCTTCAGACATAAATTATCTTTAAAAAGGTTTTCCCATTTAATCACTGGTTTTTCTTTATATAGATTTAGGAATTTCTTCTTACTCTCTTTACTCATTTTTAATAATAAATCTTTATCACCCATTAATTTTATGGCCGACAAAAATAATTCACTATCATCAACTACTAAACCATTTACTCTATGTTCTACAAACTCCTTCAATCCAGTCATTCTTGTTGTTGTAACTATAGGCAAACCTACTCTTAATGCTTCTATCAATATATTTGGATATCCCTCCCAAAGTGATGGGAAACATAAAAGACTAGAATTAAGTAAAAAGTTGTCTACATCTTCAACATTACCATTTAATTCAAGATAAGATTTTTCAATAAGTTTTTTGAAAGCAGTTTGGAAATAGCTTCTTAATTCTCCCTCGCCAGCTATTTTTATTTTAAAATTTTTATTTTGTTGATATAATAGAGCTTGCGATAATAACAATTGAAAATTTTTTTGATAAGTCAATCTTCCAACCATTGATATTACGTTAGAATTAAAATCTGGGGAAAATTTATCATCAATTGGCTTTTCTATAAAATTTGGAATTATAGAAATCTTTTTTTGAAGAATTTTAGGATATTGATTTTTATAAGATTTTAATTGGACGGTAATATTATTAGCAAAAAACATAGAGACAAAACCAATATTTAATTTATTTAATTTAATAAAATTATAGTGATTTAAAGAATTCCTCTCAGAAACTATTTGTTTTATATTTAAAAAAGAAGCTGCTAAAAGTGATCTTGGAAATAGTCCATGGTGAAAAGTAACAAGATGAGTAATTTTAAATTTCTTTAAGGTTTCTCTCAATACATAAATTTGATTTAATCTCTTAAATAAAGGAACAGATTCATTAGGAGAAAGTGATAATCCACATTTATACCATGATAAATTTTTAGGAATTTTATAAAAAGATTTTGCTTTTTCATTATCATAAGTTATCAAAATTACATTATATTTTTTTAATATCAAAGCCTCACAAGTTCTTATAATTTGTCTTTCTATGCCTCCAGCCATCATGTCTAAACTAGAACAGATAAAGGCAATATTCTTCCTTTTTATTTTATTTTTCATTGGCAAATGATTTTTAACCACGATAAATCTTGAATTCATGAATTAATCTATTTTTAGCAGACTTTATAAAATGAGGAATCGCTCTTGATGGATATCTCATTAATATAAGAAAGAATATAATAATTAAATAAAAATAATTTTTTTGAAAATGATAAAATCTTAAAAGTGGCCAGAGTCTACTATACATATATAATCCTTTTCGTGATAAGTATTTTTTATTTTTTTTTATTAATTTGATTTCAGATTTCAAATTTAGTAAAGGCGTTTTATCAGAACCTGATGTTGAATTCTGAGTAACAAGAAATTTATCTAGTCCAATGAATATAAACTTTTTTTTAGCAAAACGTACTGTAATATCGAGATCCTCAACTCTTCTAAAACTTTCATCAAATAAGCCCGCTTCTTGAAAACATTCTTTTGTCAAGAGCATGGCACATGTTGGGGCACCAAAACCATAATCAACATATTTATATCTTTGATTAAAAAATACATAATCCAAATATAAATCTCCATTTGGTATTTTACCTAAGGCTCCGATTGGTCTCATTTTTTTTATAAAACCAGAATCATATTTTCTAATAATTCCGCAGATAGAAATAATTTTTTTGTAATTAGGATATCCTGCATTATAAATAGATAAAACCTGATCAAATATCCTCTTTTTTTCTGAGATATCATCATCGTCCATAAAACATATGAAATCTCCATTAGCTTTTTCTACGACTTTATTTCTAGAATATGCAGGTCCCATATTAGCTGAATTTCTATAATATTTAATTTGATTAAAGTACTTATTACTTTTAATTTCTTTTACTGAATTATCGTCTGAACAATCATCAACAACAATAACCTCCTTCTTATTCCAACTTTGCAAAAAAGCACTATTAATTGCATTTGAAATAGAATTTTCAGCATTAAAGCATAATATTCCTATTGATACTAATTTTTCATCAAAAGATTCAAAACTCATAATTTAATAAATAACGCTTCAGAAATTTTCTTTTATAATTTTTTTTAAAACATTTCATAAGTAAAATCAGATAAATTTTTTCTCCTAATACTTCTTTCCCTAGGGTAAAGATTAAGAAATCTTTTTAATATTTGAAATTCAATATTAGATAATTTTTTTTGTTTATTAATAATTTGAATATACTGCCATTGTGAATTTGATTTCTGCAATTTATTTCTATTATTCTTTGATATTTTTACAGAAATATATTTTAATAAAAGATAAACCAATAAAAAAACATCAAGAAATAATACATAGGTTTGAAACAAAAAACTTTTAATCTCTTTTTTCATATTAACTAATCAGTAATTTCTCTTTTAATTTGAATAGCTTCAGGAGGCATATTCGGTAATAATTGATCTTTTCTTCTGATGAAAAAATTTCCTATACACAAAGAATCCATATAAGTAAATAATAAACATTTATAAGCATCCAGAGGAGTACATACAATAGGTTCGCCCCTGACATTAAAAGAGGTATTAACTAAAAAAGGTATATCTGTTTTGCTATAAAATGCACTTAGAAGTTTATAAAGGAATTTATTATCTTCTAGAGAAACCGATTGAACTCTGGCAGAGTAGTCAACATGAGTGATTGAGGGGACAGCTGATCTTGGTTGGTTTAAAATTTCTATCATATTATCTGAAGATGAAAAATCAAATTTTTGTTCTATTCTTTTTGACTTTTTTAATTTATTTACAAAAAGCATATACTTATTATCTGGGTCAGCATAATCGAACCAATCAGTTATGTGATCTTTAAGTATTAATGGTGCAAAAGGTCTGAAGGATTCTCTAAATTTAATTTTTAAATTCATTTTATTTTGAGTATTTTGGTCTCTTGCGTCTCCGATAATAGATCTACAACCAAGTGCTCTTGGTCCAAACTCCATTCTCCCTCTAAACAATCCAAAAATATTGCCATTGATTAATTCTTCAGTTAATAAATCTATTAATTGATTTTCATCTTTAAAAAATTCATATTTAGCATTAACAGAATCTAGAAAAAACTTAATCTCATCATCAGAATAATCTGGACCAAGATAACTATTTTGCATTTTATCTTTATTATTTTTTAGATATGTATTTTGATTATTTAATACATCATGATAAAGATACATTGCTGCCCCCAAAGAATTTCCACTATCTCCACTTGCAGGTTGTATCCAAATCTTTTTAAATATTTTTTGTTTTTGTAGATTTCCATTTGCAACACAATTTAAAGCAACTCCGCCTGCCATGCATAAATTATCCAATTTAGTTATTTTTTTTGCATGCTTAGCCATTAAAAGAATAATTTCTTCCACAACAAATTGAAGAGATGCAGCAATATCCATATGTATTTTTCTTAGAGGTTCTTTCTCGCTTGTTCTGGCTTTTATATTAAAAATTTTTTCTAATGATTTTTTATACATTCTTTTTGTATTAGAAAAATCAAAAAATTTAAGATTTAATGTAATAGAACCGTCATCGTGAATATTTACTATTTCTTTTTTAAAAATGTTTTTAAATTTATTTGGATCTCCATATGGAGCTAGACCCATTACTTTATATTCTCCACTATTAGCCTTAAACCCTAAAAAAGTTGTAATGGTTGAGTATAACAATCCCACTGAATTTGGATATTTCATTTCCTTTAAATTAATAATTTTATTTTTTTGACCTTTTGAAATTGATGCGGTCACATTTTCTCCAACCCCATCGATA
>MDSZ01141729.1_pt1 | contig 14039 bp, 14 predicted proteins | sample 811201 | NCBI WGS metagenome assembly MDSZ01 (sample SAMN05326647, study PRJNA326480) | marine metagenome | isolation source: seawater | place: Indian Ocean: North | collected 2010
GCTACGAGTAGTGATGCTACTTACTATGTTGTATTTGCAGATACTTCTTCAACCACTGCTGGTGAGACCATGAGGGTTGATGGGGGAATAACATATAATCCTTCAACCAACGTCCTATCGGCTACATCCTTTACTGGTGATGTTACTGGTGATGTTACGGGTAATGCCGATACTGCAACTGTTGCAACAACTGTTACTGTTGCTGATGAATCAAGTGATACAACATGTAATGTATTGTTTGCTGATACTGCAACAGGAAATTTATCAGTTAAGAGTGGATCCAATCTTACCTTTAATTCTAGTACTGGTCTTTTAGTTGCTTCTGGTTTTAGTGGAGATGGTTCTTCTCTTTCAGATATAAATGGTTCAAATATAACTTCGGGAACTGTTGCAGCAGCTAGAGTTGCAACTCTAAACCAGAACACCACTGGTAATGCGGGTAGTGCAGACACTGTGGACATAACTGCTACCAGCACTGATGCTACTTATTATCTTGTATTTGCGGATACTTCCTCAACCACTGCTGGTGAAACCATGAGGGTTGATGGAGGAATAACTTATAATCCTTCAACCAATGTTCTATCGGCTACATCCTTTACAGGTAATGTCACTGGTAACGTAACGGGTAACTGTACTGGTTCTTCTGGATCTTGTACTGGTACAGCAAACGTCGCAACTAATGTAACTGCTACAGCAAACAACACCACTAACGAAACTGTATATCCTACATTTGTAGATGGAACTACAGGTTCTCAAGGAATTGAAACCGATAGTGGATTGACATATAATCCATCTACTGGTCTGATGACTGCCACTGCCTTCAGTGGTGATGGTAGTGCTCTAACTGGTATTGCTGCTGGTGGATCTGGTGAGTTTAATACGAGTATTAGTGGTGCCACTCAATATGATGTTACTACTTCAATGGCAACTGCGTTCACTGCTAACGCTAGTACTTCTCACAGAACAATTGTTCATTCAGTTCACATTGCTAATATTACTGGTTCTGAGGTTACGATTAGTGGAGAAATGCAATCTAGTTTCTCCTTTGCCCATACCATACCAGTTCCTGGAAACTCAGCAGTTGAATTACTTCATCAACCTAAAGTTCTTGGCCCAAGTGAAACAATTGAACTTCAAGCAAGTGCATCTTCAGCATTAGAAGCAACGATTATTATAGAATATAAAGAGGATACGGATTTATGGGATGCTCAAGTTGCACTTTCTTCTGCTGCTACGATGACTGATTTATATACTTCTACTTCTAATCCATCTGTGGTTCAAAGTATTCTTCTTTGTAACAATGATGGAACCAATGATGTGAAGGCAAGAGTTGTGTGGACAGATGGAAGTAACAACGTTCAATCATATCTCTGTTATGATATGGTGGTTCCTGCTGATTCAACTGTAGAATTATGTCAGAAACCTAAATATCTAGCGTCGGGATATAAACTTCGAGCATATGCCAACCAAGCAGATAGATTAGAGGTCACTGCATCTGGTAAGCAAATTACATAAGGAGGAATTAATTAATGGCACGATCTGGAGTTTGGGATTTGCAGCAGGTACGAGATAAGTATCTGCAAAGTGAATGGGTCAATTATAATAAAGCATTCATAGTTGGAAATGGGACAAATGGAACATCGGGTTTAAATCAGAACGCTGATTATTCATCACCCATACAATTACCTGGTCAATGGAATGTGGTTCTTTTTGAGGAATCGAATGGATTTCATTCAATGGGAGTTAGAGCTGATAATACATTATGGACATGGGGTAGTAATTCTTATGGTCAATTAGGAATTAATCTTCCTAGTAATAATAATAGATCCTCACCAACTCAAATACCAGGTTCATGGAAATCGGGATTTGGGGAAATTACTTGCTCCAGACAGTTTTGTGGAGCAATTAAAACTGATGGAACATTGTGGATGTGGGGTATTAATCAGTATGCTACGTTAGGTTTGAATGATACAACCTTCCGTTCATCACCAACACAAGTTCCTGGTACGTGGAGTAGGATAAGTGGTGGTAATAATAACAGTGCAGGTATTAAGGATAATGGTGAGTTGTATCTATGGGGATTTGGGGCATGGAGTGGATATGGCCCAAACAAAAATACTCGTTCATCACCATTTCAAATTCCTGGTACATGGAGTGAGGTATGTTGTTCTAAAGATCAGATTCTCGCTACCAAAACTGATGGAACATTATGGTCATGGGGTAAAAATGATAATGGACAATTAGGACAGAGTAATCTAACACATTATTCATCACCTCGACAAGTAGGAACTAATACCAATTGGAAATATATAGGAAGAGCAGGGCAGGATCCTGCTATCTGGGCAACTAACACTGCTGGAGAATTATATACATGGGGAAAAGGTGAACAGGGTTGTACTGGACACAATTATCAATACGGTGACGAGTCTTCTCCAAGACAACTTCCTGGTACGACATGGAATGTAGGAGCTGTAAATTGTGCAGACAGAGCCATGGCTTTTACAAAAACTGATGGAACAGCATGGGCATGGGGAGAAAATGGTAATGGAAACTTAGGACAAAATAGTACAACAAATCGTTCATCACCAATTCAAATACCTGGTACGTGGATTGATGGTTTTCAACAAGGTAATACAAGTCTTTATAAGAGAGCTTTATAAGAGAGCTCTGGATTAGAAATGTGTGGATGGAGTTCCAATTTTCAATTTACCTTATAAATAAATAAAAAGAGAGGTCTTTTAGAGGTTATGACCAAAAATATTAAATGGGCAAAAGTCGATTCCGTGACTGGTATATCCGAAATAATTGCTACAGCAACTAATGGTGCTATACATCCTACTCTTAGTGGATTAGAGTCAACTTTTGATTGGGGACAATTCTATTATGGAACCGCAGATGATAGTGTTACTGTAGATGCTAGTAATTTTATATTTGAAATTAGTGATGCAGAGTGGATAAGTGATATTACAGGTAAAATTCAAGAGTTTGTAAGAGATTGGGATGGGGAGGCATATAAAGAGGAGAGAGATTTGAGAGAATCGGAATTAGGGAACTATGCTGATAGTGTTTATGCATCAGCATCAGGATATAAGTATGATGCGGCTGTTGCATTTATAAGTAGTGCAACACCAAATGCGGGATTAACCACAGAAGCATTTTATCGTGATTGCACTGTAGGCACTCTTGCGGCTAAGATTAAGACTAATCATGAGGCATATATTGAGAAAGAAGCAAAGATTGCTGGACTTCGTGGGTTAATAACTGATAGAATAAATGGTATAATGGCAGGGATTGATACTTCTACGGTGACAAAGGCACTTGAATCGTATGTAGGTATTCACAGTGAAGAAAAGATTGGAATTACTACTGTAGGAATTAGTACAGAATATTCAGATATAAATGTGGGATATTATAAACCTGGTTCAATCAGAACTCGTTATCAGTATTTGTAAATTATGGCTATAACCGATAAAGAAGAAGGAGTTTGGGAACTCGATGAGGTTTATAATAAAATAAACCAAGGTGGAATTTGGTCTTATGCTGCCACGGATCCACAGCAACTGTGGATGTGGGGATTTCAGGAACAGGGTACCTTCTCTCCCAATACTCCTTATCCAGCAGCATTACCCAATAACAAGAGTCAAGATCACTCTTCTCCAGTTAGAATAGGAACGAGCACTGATTGGGGAGTTCCAGCTACTCATGCTACTGGCCCATTAGGATCAACAGAACCAGGTTTTGCTTACTTTGGTGAGCAGACTGCTATGTTAATGGTGAAGCAAGATGGTACAATGTGGGGAGTTGGAGAAAATAAAGGTGGAACTCAGATGAGAGGCCCTCAAAATAGTGCTCGTTCATCACCAGTTCAACTACCTGGTAGCTGGGCACGGATATCGGGAACTAAACAATGTGTGCATGGGATTAAGACAAATAATACACTGTGGGGTTGGGGTCTTGTTCAATACGGTCAATTAGGAAACAATGAGACACAAGGAGAACCACATAATCCTAGCGGATATTCATCACCAATTCAAATACCTGGTTCTTGGAATAGATCTTATAAGGTTGGAAGTTATGGTGGTATGGCAACCAAAACTGATGGTACACTATGGGCATGGGGAAATAATGGTAGTGGATGTTTAGGACAGAATGTAGGAGGAGAGAATAATAGACGTTCATCACCAGTCCAAATAGGAACTGAATCTACTTGGAGTGATGCAGGTGAAGTGGGGGGTAATGGCGAGACTCTCATGACTAAAACTGATGGAACATTGTGGATGTGGGGAAGAGCTAATGGTTTCAACGCTGCACCTTCAAAACGTTCATCACCTGCTCAAATAGGAACTGACACTGATTGGGGTACCTTTGCTGGTGCAGCAGCCGTTGGTGGATATCAACACATGGCTTGCATTAAACAAGATGGAACATTATGGATGTGGGGTAGTAATTATTATGGTCAATTAGGTCTTAATGAAAATAGTAATCCTAGTAATGAGGGAAGATCATCTCCAACTCAAATTCCAGGAACCACTTGGAAACAGGTCAGTTGTGGTCTATATGGTACGGCAGCAACCAAAACTGATAATACTTTGTGGGTATGGGGAAAGAATGAGAAGGGTCAATTCGGAAACAATGAAGGAGGGCCTAATCAGTATCGGTCATCACCAACTCAACTTCCAGGTTCATGGATAGGGTGTGAATCATTTGATAGACAAACCAAAGCGGCTTTAAAAGCACCTACATAAATTATTAAACAACTTTTACTATGGCAGCATTTAGAGATGAAAAAATAGCAATAACGTTATTTAATTTACATGATTTGATTATCATTAGAAATAATGTTGTTCCTCAAGAAGATATAAATCTTCTAATGGAATGTACTAATACTCAAGATACTCAACAAGCTACTATTCTTAATGATGATCCAGATGGTAAACAAGATTTAGAGGTTCGTGATACACTTTGGTATCCTCAGTCTGATGAACTTCGAGCTCATCTTGAACAGGCCATATCTGGGTGTTATTTTAGATATGTTCAACCCCGATATCAATGCACTTTCAAGAAGTATGAACCTGCCCAATTTCTTGGATATAATCCAGGTGGTCATTACAAGAAACATAATGACGGTGAGCATTTTAATTATGAAACTCGTCAATGGGAAAAATGTATGCCACGAGACATTTCCTTTCTGTTTTATTTAAATGAAGAATATGGTGGAGGAGAACTAGAATTTCCTGATCTTGGGTTGACTATTAAACCAAAAAAAGGTATGATGATAGCATTCCCATCATATAAAGATTTTGCACATAAGGTGCATCCAGTTACATGGGGACATAGATATAGTTTAGTAAGTTGGATAGAAACGGAGAAAAACCTTTATGACACAATTCCAAGACCAGGGTTTTGAAAAATGGGAAAAATATATTCCTAGTTTTTTTTCTAATTATTTGCGTAATTATTTTTCACTAAGAGTTGATAATGAAAAATTTGTGGGTGATGACCAAGCTCCTAATTCTCATTGTATTTACGGAGATCCTGCTTTTGATATGTTGATGTTTATGTCACGACCTGATATAGAAGAAGTGGTTGGAAAAAAATTAATTCCAACATATACTTATGCAAGAATATACAAGAATGGTTCTGATCTTAAGATTCATAGTGACCGTCCAGAGTGTGAATATTCAGTGACTTTATCATTAGGTGGAGATTCCATATGGCCGATATCCATAAAGGATTATAATGGTAATAATAATTCTGTAGATCTTAAAGAAGGAGATATGATGGTCTATCATGGAACGGAACTAGAACATTGGAGAGATAGATTTGAGGGTAATTTACAATATCAGGTGTTTATGCATTATGTGGATGCAGACGGTAAGTATAAGGATAGAGGGTTGGATGGTAGACCTAATATTGGACTGAAAAAATAATGATTCCTCAACTTATTAATGAACTTTTTGAGGCTAACGAGTTACCTGCTGCCAGAGAACTTGCTATTGCATATTTAAGAAATGAAAAAAATGAAAATATCATGTTTCTGTTGGCAGGAATTCATCATGAAGAAAAGAATTATAGTAAAGCATTAGATTGTATAGAAAAAGTCACTTCAAATCCGAAGGTTCTTATTCATAAGGCTAAGATTCTTTATTACTTAGAAAGAGCACCAGAGGCAGAAGCAATCTTACGATCTCTTCCTAAAAAATATAAGAATGATGAGGGTTATATTGTAGACTTGGGTTTGTATATGACAGCTCAGGGTAAATTAAATGAAACCAAAAAACTTTTAGCACCGATTGCAGATACAAATGTAAGAGCATCATTTAATTATGGGTGGCATTTGTTAGGAGAAGATAAGTTTCAACAGGGATATAAGTATATTCGCACAGGAGCTATAGATGAGTTAAGAGTATGGGGACATGAGTGGATATTGAGAAAGGAATATAATATAGGTGAAGAATATCGTTGGAAATTGGGTGATGAAGTAGATACCATTGCTTTTTATCTTGAAGGAGGATTGGGTGATGGAATGATATTTGTTCGTTATGTAGAACATTTTAAAAAACTTTGCAAAAAAGTAAAAATATTTTCTCCTAAGAACTTAATACCTTTGTTAGATGAATGTGGATATGAAAATTTGTATGAACCAGAACAGATAGTAAAGACTAAATGGGATAAGTATGTTCCTGCGATGTCAGCTCCTTATTTCTTAGGATTAAAAGATCCTTGTGAGGGAGTAACTTTTCCTTATCTTAAAAGAGAGAGTAGATCTGTGTCAGAAATGAATGTAATAGCAGGTAAGAGAAAAAAAATATGTATTCGATGGAAAGGAAGTGCTCAGTTTGAACATGAGCAATTCAGAAGTATACCCATAGAAAAGTTATTAGGACTTGAGAGGTTCGGACAGTTATTTTCCATTCAACTTGAAGACAGTGATTTAGCTAAGAATGCAAATGTATGGGATCTTGCTCCGAGCATTAAAACATGGAATGATACCTATGATATCTTTGAAGAGTCAGATTTAATTATAACTTCATGTACCTCTGTTGCTCATTTAGCTGGTGCAATGGGTGCAAAGGTTATTGTTCTTCCTCCTATGTGTTGTTACATAACATGGGAAACAAAAGATATCACATGGTATCCTGATAATGTTGTAGTATTGAAGCAAATGGAGTATAATAGTTGGGATAAGACCATAGATAAACTATATGAAATTATGGAGAACTGGGAATGGTAGAAACTATGACATATGACTTATTCCCTACTCATATAGTAAGGAGTAAGTGTCCTTCCATTACACCACAGGACAAGCAAGAGATGATGGATTGCACTGACTGGATGATAGAGCAGAAGATGTATAGTGATAATGAATTGACACCTAAGTATCAAACTCATATGATGTTATTCAGAGATGATGCACCTCCTGTTTGGTTGAAGTTAAGAAAGGAATTTTATCAGGCATGTAAAAATTATCTTGATACAGTAGATAGTTTTATTCAGAATCAGGATGCACTTGAATTCACGGGGTCAGGAGCATGGGTATATAAAGGATGGGAGTCATTAAATAAAGGAGAGGCCAATCCTTGGCACGATCATAACCCTTCATTTCTATCTGGTGTATATTATCTCCATGATCCTGGTGATGGAACTACTGGAGGAACAGAGTTTCATGATCCAAGAAAATCCGAAGCACATGGAACTCGAATGCAGGAGGTGTTGCCAATGGAGAATACATGGATTATATTTCCTGGTTGGTTGGCTCATAGAAGCTGCCAATTACCTTTAGAAGAACCAAGATATGTGATTTCAGGTAATTTATATGTAAAAGTAAATGATGGCTACTGGAAAAAACCATGAAAAGAAACTTTGATGAAAAACTTTTTCCTGAGTGCGTAAGTTATGAATTATTTCCTACTTACCTAATAAGATCTAGGTGTCCTTCGATTACATTAGAGGATAAAAAAGAAATGATGGAGAGCATTGATTTGTTAATATCAAATGGAGTATGGACAGATAATAATAGCACTCCGAAATATCAAACTCATAGTATTTTATTTGAAGATAAGGCTCCACCTATTTGGAAAAAGTTAAGGGATAGTTTTTATATAGCATGTGAAAACTATTTGAATAAAGTAGATAATTTTTGTCAGGGTCAAGATACATTAAATTTTACTGGTTTTACTGCATGGGGATATAAATCCTGGCATTCTGCAGATCTGGAATCAGAGACAACTCAACCTTGGCATAATCATAATCCTTCTTTTTTATCTGGTGTATATTATCTACACGATCCTGCAGTGAAGGATCGTACTATTAGTAAAGAGGGGAATTATGAAATTATTAAGAATGGAAAAAAGTTGACTGGTGAGACTGGAGGAACAGAATTTCATGATCCTAGAATTCCACCTGGATTTTCAACAAGAATGCAAGAGATAGCACCACTTGAGAATACATGGGTCATATTTCCTGGTTGGTTATCTCATCGAAGTAGACAGTTACCTTTAGAAGAACCAAGGTATACTGTAGCTGCAAATGCTTGGGTTATAGCATGAAGAGAGCAATATTTACATTCTATAATCTCTCTTTGGATCCTGATATCGTAAGACTTCAGGCAGAGGTTGTTAAGAAGTTCAATACAACAGCAGAATTTATTCCATTACTTTCCAAAACGCATGGAGAAGAAGTGATTCACCCTGATGCAGTTGACTATGGTTTTAATCAGTTATTTGTAGAACGAAAGTATGATACAGTTCTTTTATTAGATGTTGATTGTATTCCTTTAAATTCATATGCACTTGAATATACCTTTGAGCAAGCAGAGAAAGGTAAGTTGATTGGTAATGTGCAGAGAGGAATGCATTTGGATAATGATGAGCACAATTATGTTGCACCATCAGCATTTTGTTTGACTCGTCAGATGTATGAGGACTTTGGAAGAATGACAGTGAAACCAGATCATATCAAGGCTGATTGTTGTGGATATTATACTTACGAAGCAGAGAAAAGAGGAATAGATGTGGAGATGTATCAACCAACTCATTTTCAACGTAGACCTAAGAATGATATATGGGATCTGGGGAAAGGTCGTGGGGAATGGGGTATCGGCACTACATATTCAAATCATTTGGGTGTGGAGATGTTCTATCATTTATTTTCTGCTCGTGAACAAATATATAATGTTTACTTCTATGATAAATGTGAGGAGATTTTAGGGATAAATAGGTTCAAAGGATCCTCTAGAGTATAATGGCAGAACTTAGACAAAATACATGGTCATTAGATGAGTGGTATGATCAACATGTTGCTGGAAACGTTGAGTATAAATTTAGTGGAAAATTTTGGTACTGTGGTCACAGTTGGGAAGGTCAGTGGGGTGCTAATCAACCTGTAAACTATAAAAGATCTTCTCCTGTAGCGTTAGGAGGCCCTACAGAGTGGAAGGAAGTATTTGGGGGATCAACTTCTAATGCTGTATTTGGTATAAAAACTGATAATAGTGGATGGTGTTGGGGAAGTAATAAGTATGGAAATTTAGGAATACATCAGCCTAATAACTCTGATAGATCATCACCAGTCCAATTACCTGGTAGTTGGAAATACTTCACTTCCATTGGTGGCCCTGATGATGAAGGTGGTGGTGTAATGGCAATTAAAACTGATGGTACAGCATGGGCATGGGGAACAGGAAAAAATGGACGTTTAGGATTAAATTCACCTAATGATCAAAGATTTTCATCACCTAATCAGATTGGAACTGAATCTAATTGGGGGCATGTTTCATTTGGTAGTGGTGGTACTGGTGCGTTGGGGACTAAAACTGATGGAACCTTATGGTGTTGGGGTCAAAGTCAATATGGTTCTTTAGCACGTAATATAGGGCCTGATGTTACAACCTCTTCACCAGTTCAAATTCCTGGCACCAACTGGGCTTTTGGAGCACACTCATGTTCAGGTGGTGAGAGACTTGGCGGTGCAGTTAAACAAGACGGAACCATGTGGACATGGGGACTTGGTGATCAAGGAGCTACTGGAGTCAATAATACCACTTCCCTATCATCACCAACTCAAGTAGGAACGGATACTAATTGGACTAGAGTAACATGCTGTGATGGTATGAATCCTAACCTGGTGAGATCTATAAGTGCAATGAAAAGTGATGGATCTTTGTGGATGTGGGGGTCAAGTAATGCGGGAGCATTAGGAAATAATGAGGGGCCAGGAAACGCACGTTCTTCACCTTTACAAGTTCCTGGAAGTTGGAAACAAGATGGTTATAATGTAATCGTAGTTGGCCCTGACAATGGGATTTGTATTTCTGCTGTTAAACAAGATGGAACTCTTTGGGGATGGGGTGGTAATTATGATGGAAACTTAGGAACTAATGAAGCAGCGTACCCCTCTAGATTATATTCATCACCAACTCAATGTGGAACGGCCACTCATTGGATGAAAGCCACTCAGGTTTGTGGTTATAACAAACCTGCAGGAATCTTCATCTCAGAAGCGTCGTAATTTTTTATATTTTTTATTATGCAACAACTTCATTATTGTCTAGGTCTTCCTAGAACTGGTTCGACTTTAATTATGAATATATTGAATGAGAATCCAAGAATATTCACAACAGGAACCTGTCCATTACCTGCTTTAGTTGAAGCATGTAAATATAAATCATCAGAGATATTAGAATTCATATCCTTAGATAAGGATGTATTAAATAAATCTTATATTAACTTTCTTCGTCAAGGAATGAGAGGATGGTTTGAAGAGATGACTGATAAACCTATAGTAATATCAAAATCTAGAGTGTGGGCAGAGCATCTTCCACATACTTTTTTATTTGATCCAAATTCAAAGTATATTGTAATATTAAGAGATTTGAGAGATATTATTTGTTCTTTTGAAACTCTTTTATGGAAATATCCTCAAGCTTTGTATGAAAAAGATAGGGAAGAGGGAGGAACTTCATATCCTCTATATCCTACTCATATGAAATCTTTTGAAGAAAGAATAAAAATCTATCATACTGCTTCTCAGTCAAATTTAGGAAGACCTTTACTCACTCTTCCTCATGTGATGGAAGTAGCACAAAAAAATCCTGATAATTTTTTTATTCTTAGACATGAAGATTTTAATGAAAAACCTAAAGAAGCAATTAAAATATTATATGAATTTTTAGGAGAACAAGATTTTGACCATGACTTTGACAATATACCAAAACCAGAGTATTATGAACATGACACACCTTATAGAGCCTTGGTAAGTCACAAGACTGAATCTAAATTAAAAAAATTAGAACCACGATGGCCTAAACTAATGACAAAGGAACAATCAAATTTAATTATTGAGAGTAATAGATGGTACTATGAAACATTTTATCCTGAAATATTATGAATTATTACAGTCATTATAATATGCAGGTGGAGGGAACTTATATTATTTCTTTGGAAGGTAATGAAGTTTCTGAGAAGTTGACTAAACAATGCATCGAGTCTTGTCAGAAAGTAGGACAACCAAACGTTCAAGTGTTTCCTGCATTCGATGCCACTAATTCACCTGTTAAAATACAAGATCATGACTTAGGTAAACCAATAGGTGAATTGGGAACTATTAAGGTTCCTAAGTTAGTGGAGGGGCAAGCTTTCATTAATTTTTTGAGATTAAAAAGATGTGATCTGTTAATGACGCAGATTGCATGTTTTCTTTCTCATTATTCATTATGGTGTATGTGTTTAGATAAAGATAGACCTATTGTAATTTTGGAACATGATGCAGTGATGGTAAAACGATATGATTGGCATCATTATCTTAATAATATTGTCTATTTGGGTGGATATGAACAAATGCATGGTAGTTTATGGTCTGATGATACTACTCCACCACATGCATCAGATCACAAAGGATTAGATAGATTCATCTGTAGGGCTCATGCTTATGCAATTGATCCTTTCATTGCTAAGAACCTGGTTGCTTATAGTATTCATCATGGTCTTATAACTACTGCAGATGCTATTATGAGGTGTGACATGTTTGGAATTGTGCAAGATGGCATTTATGCATATGATAATGCTCATGGTTTATCAACAATTACTGTAGATGGAAAGGTGGCTTCAACATGACTAATCTTCTTCAAGTGGGACATGCAAAAACTTCAATACCAATTTTTCATACTATTATTCATGATTATGAGAATATTAATAAGTCATTGAAAGAAATAATTATTGAACACAGACAAAAATTTCCAGAGGACACTCAAAGTAATGTAAAGGCATGGCATAGTGCTTGGAATACTCATGAGATAAATCCTAAGTTTCAACCTCTAATAGAGATAGTATTAAAGGGTTGTAAATTTATTGATGAAGGATATAATGAGGGAAGAGGATTAAAATATTTTATTAAAGAATTATGGGCAATGATGTATGAGAAGGATGATTGGACAAAAAGACATGCCCATTACCCTACACATTTCGCATGTTGTTACTATGTTGAGGTTGAACCTAATTGTGCTCCTATTATTTTTGCAAGTAAAGTAAATGATGGAAAAAATAATGATAATGAACCCTTTACTCTTCAACCTAAAGATGGTTTACTTGCCATCTGGCCTGGACATCTTCATCATGAAATCCCCAAGACATTGGGAAAAAGAATGTGTATATCAATGAATATTGGAGCTATTGATCCCTCGCAATTAAACACTGTTTCTAAACTATCATGGAATATAAACTGGCCCTAATGTTTAACCACTTCCCCCTCCCTAATCCAGGAATAACCAACGGATATCTTGGCAAAGAAATATATCAAGCTCTTAATCAAGAGATAGTTGATATTCATACTAATGATAAAGATATTCTAAAAATGAATCCTTCTCTTGCAGGACAGATCACCAAAGAATATCAAATTACAAAGTCATTACCTCTACTTAATCCATTCTTAGAGGAGATGGCTAGGGAATATCGAAACCATTGGGATTATTATCCTAAAAAAAATAAAAATAATGATGATTTAAAAGTAGACTCAGTATGGGTAAATATGCAACAAAAATTTGAGATAAATCCACTTCATAATCATGAGGGTGAATTGAGTTTTGTTGCATGGTTAAATGTTCCCTTCAAATTAGAAGATGAAAGAAATATGGAGAATTGTAAGAGATCAAGAACAGTGGAATTATCATCTACTTTTCAATTTGTTTATAATACAGTGCTTGGTACGATTGCAAATTGCCCTATGTTTGTAGAGAAGGGATGGGAGGGAAGAATTATAATGTTTCCTTCAAAACTTTTACATATGGTAAATCCTTTCCAGACTAGTGATGACTATAGAATTTCTATTGCAGGTAATTTACACTAATGCTTCATATTATTACCAGAACCTGTGATAAGGCCTCAATCCAGTCAAAGAGGATTGTGAATAAGACAGAGTGTGCTCTTCGGTGTGTTAAGTCGGTTCTTAAAAACATGGAGAATCTAGATGATGTGGACTATCATATTATTGATGACAGATCCAGTGAATATTTTAGAGACAGTCTCACGAAGATATGTGAAGAGTCTAAGCAGAAAGTTACTTTTAATTTTCTTGGAGATAGAGATACAGAAGGACAAAATCCTCATATACAGTCCAGATTCTCTGTAAAGGTGGCTTATGATTACATTTATAATTTACCTGATGAAGATTTTGTTTATATTGTAGATGATGACCACCTCCACTATCCTGATGCAATTAAAAAGATGTTGATTACATGGGATTATCTAGACCATTTGGTGAATGTAGTTGGTGCTCGTGATCAATATAGAAAGAAACTATGGGATGATGGAGTGAGTAGTGAGGAAACAGATTTTAAAGTTGTTCAATTTAATGAAAGAAATGATAGGGATATCGGTATCTTTCCCCAATGTTTTGTTCAGATGTTTCCTTATTCAACAAATCCCTCTGTGGATTTTTATGTAAGACCTTGTATCGTAGTGCCTACACCAACAGGATATTATCAAACTACATGGTATACTCACGAAACATTTATGCTTAAGGCAAAAGTATTCAAGAAACACAAA
>MDSZ01021248.1_pt1 | contig 14038 bp, 13 predicted proteins | sample 811201 | NCBI WGS metagenome assembly MDSZ01 (sample SAMN05326647, study PRJNA326480) | marine metagenome | isolation source: seawater | place: Indian Ocean: North | collected 2010
CCCTTGTGTATCCATAGCTAAGTGTCCACTTAAAATAAGTGGACACTATGATTGCGGATGAGCGCACGAAATAGCAGGTGAGTTCACCGGACGGTTACGCTTGCACTACCTTTTGGCTATGGTATCTGCCCAGCCACTTAAGAAAAACCGAAGCCATGTGATTTTGAGTACACTAACGAGTACATATTTAAAATAATAAAATTTTTTATTATTTTAAATCAAGTAGTTATTTATATATTTCAAGTCCTCTCCTGGGCACCATTATTCAAAAAGCCCCTAACTTTCAATAAGTTAGGGGCTTTTTAATTTCAGGTGTGTAGCACTGAAATGCATAAATTGTGTAGCACCTTCTTCTCACAGAAAGTGGCAGTTGTTCAACTCCCGCCAACCTACCCTATACCCTAATCTCAAACTCACTATACGCGGCTTGCGTATCAGCCTCAGTCAAACCAATGTACCTCATTGTCATTGCAGGATGAGAGTGGTTTAACACTTTACACACCCTCTCAAGACTTGCCCCCTGAGAATGCATCACCCACCCTAACGTTTTCCGCATGCTGTGCGTCCCCAGCTGAATACCCAGAATCTCACCAACCTCAGCGAAGGCCTTCGAGACAGCAGAGCGGCTCAACGGCTTATTCTTCGCTCGATTGCTCTCCACCTGGAATAGATAAGTATGGGCCGGGTTAGCCACTATGCGTTTGTTGACGACAGCCATCGCTGTACCGTTCAACGTTACTCTCCTGCTCTTCCCTGTCTTCCCCTCCCTGATTTCGATCACTCCAGAACGCACTTGAGACATGGTAAGAGGTAATAAGTCAGAAATTCGCAAACCAACATTCACACCAAACACCCATAAATCGGAATAAATATCGCCACGATGCCTGCTAAGCAGACGGGCGACGTGCCGCACCTCTTCGAGCGTCCTGACGGCATCAACAATTGCCATAATTTATTCCTCATTTTTTTGATAATGGCGATAAATTGCGGAATATATTCCCACACCCCCTAAAATACCCAGTAATTATGGGAAAAGCCTATTCCACAAAATAGCAATTTGAGGAATAGACGAGGGAAATTATGGTAATTATTTCATCCAGGAAAAAAATAAATGCCTATGGCGATGTAACAAGACTCGATTTACCCGAACTCCCAGAGCGCCCCAGAATAAATATCAGCAATAACTGCAGCAGGGTCAGCAAGCCGGTAAATATTGCGCCAATTAGCCATAGCAGCTTCTGAAATAAGCGACCAAACACCTTGATGACTCTCTCGCCACCAATTCTCACCACCAATACTGTTTTTTCGCCGAAGCCAGCCGTCGCACGCCTTACAGATTTCAGCGTATCCGTGTCGGAAATATACTTCGTCATTACTAACGCATTACTTATTCCACCGGAATTTCTCACTATCGCACCTAGATCACTAAAAAAATCCGATATTTTTTCGAACCGGAGACTCCTCCTCACCTTCCCCGATAACAATTTAGCCCCCGTAGGAGAAAATTCAGCCTGTTTCAGAGCGACACTCAGCTCAGCATAATCAACAGCGCTTACCACTCGGGCAGACAGCAACTTACCAAAGCCTGCGGACTGCCGTGCAGTTTGTCGAGCAGCAGCTTTAGCCAGAGAAACACCGCCGTCCAGGATGGGAGCACCAAAACTTGTCACGATCCCAAACGCCGCCAAGCCCGCCACCAGCTTGTCCATCTCTTCCCCCTGAGAGACCTGGTAGCCCTGCATCGCCAAATCTCGGAAGTCTCCAATGACAAAGAAATCGCTAGTGATTGCGGCAGAGGCCGAAACCGCGCTGGTCATTTCGCCATAAGCAACACCACGATACACCTCTTTGGGAGCCCTCTTTGCCGCATAGAGGAATGTCGACTTCCGCGCCACCTCCTCATCCCACTCAGGACGATGCGGATAACCATAGGCCTCATTCATTTTGATCAACGCCCGAGCGTCCTCAAGCCGGTCTTCATCGAGAGCCGAGGAGATTTCCAAACGTAGCAATTCCGGAGAGCGCTCCCACCAAACAATTGCCAACGCAAGCTGTCGCCCTAGCAGAACGCTGGTGTATTCAAACGCATACCCCAGCCACATACCGGTTGACGCCAGCAGCGTCGCAACACACAGCGCTATTCTTAATTTCTTCAAGATTGCATCCTTGCAGTAGGCTTAAGACGACTATAGCCTCAAGCTCATTTCGAACTGTTTCAGCCATGCCTTCTTTTCCACGAATGATGGCATCACTCGCTCCACCATCTGCCAAAACTCAGCCGAATGGTCATGCTGCTTTAAGTGGCACAGCTCATGGATAACGACATAGTCGACAATTGAATTCGGCGCCATCATCACCCGCCAGTTGAATTCCAGCCGCCCTTTGGCTGTACAACTACCCCACCGAGATTTGAAAGACTTGATTCCTACCCCAGTAGGTTCAACACCCACTATCGGTGCGTAGCGTCCAACTTTTTCCACCAGCTTCTGCTCAGCCTGTCGCTTATACCAGCGCACTAAGGCATTTCGGATTATGTGCGGCTGGTCTTTACCTTCCGGCACAGTGACCACTAATCGACCAGCAATCAGGCGCACGGGCTGGAATGCGCCCTTCTCCACCTTCAGTCGGTAATTCCGACCCAAATAGGAAAAAGCTTCACCCGATACAAACTGCTTTTCACTGACTGGTTGGGCTTGGCGATGCAGTACGATCTTGTCTTTGATCCACTTACGCTTTTCCTTTAGAAGCGAATCGATTCGCTCGATGGGCAGGTCACTGGGTACGACCACCGATACAGCGCCATCTTCCACCCTGATGTCAGCCGTTTTGCGCCGTTCAGTACGAATGACTTCAGCTATAAAGCCATTGGCTTCCCGGTATTCTGGCTTAGTGACGGCCATCATCTGAACTTAGTCTTGGCCAGTTCCATGAACCGGTCTTGCACGACCGTCACTATCGCCTTGTCGCCATAGGAACAATCCAATATCGCCCGTTTGATTTCCTTCTTCATGCGCTTCACTTCGTCAGGCTTGGCGAAAAAGTCTACGATCTGGGTGGCTTCGTCGAAGGTTTGCACCAGTGACTGGCTGGTCGCTTTGATGTCTTCATGCACTTCATCAGTGACCACACCATCATCACTATGACCTGTCACTTCCGCCATCAGAATGTTGTAGAAAGCAAATTCGGTTTCAGTCAGCCCAAGGTCATCAGCCGCCTGTTTGTGTTCGGTTTCAATATTTGAAACCAAGTCCAACAGCAGTTCCAGCTGCTGGTCCCACTTGCCATTGGTTTGTTCGATGATTTCCCGTAGCCGCAAACTGAGTGACTTGTAGTATTCCGGGTCTTCATCAAGATTGACCGTGATGTGGTGCTTGATGGCACTTTCAATTTCACTGGCACGGGATTCGGGTGATTTGATCTGTTCCACTTCTTCCTTGAAGTTTGCTGCCATCAGGTCAACCGGTGGAATCTTGGGGTCTACACCGGTACTGATGATATGGTCTTCGACCAACTTCCGTACCTTTTCACCGGCATCACTGATGTTCAGCCCCGGATCACGGTAGCGGTTACGGGCAGCATTCTGAACCTTACCCCAGAACTTCAGGTCAGGCACGAATGGCTTCGCCGCTACATCAGGAAGAATCACATCCATCTGCTTGGCGAACTTCTTGTACGCCAGTTCGAATTGTTGCCGGGTGTCTTCGTTCTTCAGGAACAGGACGTAATCATCGATGTCGTCCCCCTTCACGGCACTGAAGATTTTGGCAACATTGGTATGGGCTGCTTTCAGCTTGGGTATTTCGTCTTTCAGGGAATGATAGGTACCTTCAACATCGTCACTGCTGAACATATCTAGGGCTTCAGTCAGATGATCTGACAGCCCGTAGTAGTCCACGACGAATCCCGCTTGTTTCCCCTTGTAAGTACGATTCACCCGTGCAATAGCTTGCATCAACGTATGGTCTTTCAGACTACGGTCGATATACATGACTTGGGCAATTGGCGCGTCGAAGCCGGTGAGCAACATATCCTTCACGATCAGGAATGCTGTCGGGTCTTCTTTTTCCTTATCAGTACCCAGCGGCTTGGTGAAGTTCTTGATGATTCGCTTGTGGTCGGCACTATTGGTATACGGCGCATAGATCGGTTCATCGTTATGTTTACCGCTGATGATCACTTCTGATGGTGGCGCACCCAGTTCATCCAGTGTTTTCTTGTATAAAGTCGCGGCGTAGCGACTACCAACGACAATCATGCCCTTAAAGCCGTTGGGCTGAATCTTTTCCCTATAGTGGTTCAACAGGTCGATACAGACCCAGCGTATCCGTGCCGGGGCTTCACGTACCGCCCGCTCTACCCCGTATTTCTGTTTAATTTCCTTCTTTTCTTCCGGGCTGTAGTCCTTGAAATATTCTTCAAACAGGGCATCCAGTGAATCTCCCACCACATCGGTCTGCACCTGACGCCCTTCATAGATGATTCGGACTGTCGCCCCATCTTCGACCGCTTCATTGATCTTATACTGATCAATATAGCCACCGAATGCCTGATCCATCTTCTGGGTCTTCAACAACGGTGTACCGGTGAAACCGATCTTGGGGGCATTGGGTAAGGCTGCGTTGATCGTTGCCGCCAGATTTCCGAACTGAGTTCTGTGGGCTTCGTCTGCCATCACAATGATCTTGTCACTGGGGTTCAGGTCTTTGAATGCCTTTTCAGGATCGCCGCTGGCGCTTTCGGCTTCTGCATCCTGAAACTTCTGCACCATGGCGGTCACAATGTCAGATGAATCCTTGCGAAGAAGGTCTTTCAGGGACGCGACCGATTTGGCGTTATGGATCGTTTCACTCTGGGCATTGCCGAAGATATCCGACAGCTGCTTATCCAGCTGGGTGCGGTCGGTGACGAACACCAGCTTATATTGTTTCAGCTCAGGGTCACGGCGCATCTTCATCGCCAGCATAACCATCGTCAGGGACTTGCCTGATCCCTGTGTATGCCAGACTACCCCAGATTTCTCCTTGCGGTCTTTGCCGGTTTTAAGACGTTCTATGACCTTGTTGACCGCCCGGTACTGTTGATACCGCGCAACCTTCTTGATCAAACGACCATCGACCGCCTCGTATATCGTGAAGTTCTGAATCAGGTCTAGGAAGTTAGCGGGGCTAAACATCCCGGCAATCAGTCGTTGCTGTGCTGTCACGGGGGTGGCAACACTGACTTCGCCTTCGTAACAAACTGGTGATGCCATTTCCCGCACTTCATATTTGGGTTTGTCGCAGATATCGGCATCAGTGAGGGGGTAAGCGTCTTTCCACTCACCATAGTGCTGGGCGCTGGAACTGATCGTGCCGACCTTGGCCTGATCCCGACAGGTACTGACCATCAGCTGGTTGTACCAGAATAGCCTTTCCGCCCCTTCATGTTCTTCGGGGTAGCGTAGATTGGCATAACGACGCAGCTGGTTGATGCCCTCACTGATGGCATCTGCCACATAGGGTGATTTACATTCGATCACTGCCAGCGGAATACCGTTCACAAAGCACAGAATGTCGGGAATGATGTTTTGGTTGGCACCTTCAATCTTGAACTGGCTGGTACACAGGAAGTCATTATTGGCGGGGTTATCGAAATCGATGATTTTGACGGTCTGACCTTTACGCCCCTTACCCAAATCCTGTTCAACCGACAGGTAATTCACCATCATCTGGTAGATGGCATGGTTGTATTCCATCAACCCAGCATAGTTCGGGTGGGTAATTTCCCGCATGACCTTCCGAAGATTTTCTTCACTGATCCATGGGTTCAGCTTTCGAAGGGCAGCTTCAAGCCGGTTAATCAACAGGACATCGCGATAGTACGCCCGTTCGCTGGAAGAGCCTTCAGCTGATAAATAGCCGGGGGACAGCTGGGCACCGGGTACAGCGCCTACGGCGTTCGGCGCCAAAGCCGAACCGGGCAAATAGCGCCAACCAAACTTGATCAGCTGGTCTAGAGCGGGCTGTTCTACCTTATCGAGTTCATCCTGAAACATCGTATTGGCAGTGCCCGAAATCAGGCTACTGCTGACTCCTTATTATCGACACTGACCCGGACTTTGCCGGTCAATAGGTCTTGCATTAGGGCTTTCTTTACATCTTGTATCTGCAACAGTTTTGTTTGGATACAAGACAACTTCTTGTCAATTGAATTCAATACGAGGCAGATTTTCTGTTGTTCACTAACCGGAGGCAGTAGAACAGGGAACGTCTTTAACTGGCTAGAGTTGATACTCGCTAAATTGGTGGTTTGCTTAGCGCACCCAAGGTAATACTTCTTTCCATATTCCGAACCAGACAAGTAATTGAAGAACATCGGCAGTAGAACTACCTTGTTAGTTCTAACAACAAATACATGATTCTGGTGAACGCATGGTGATATTTGACTACGCCAGATATAACCACGCCCTAATTTATCAAAATCACCGCCTTCGTTAACCAAGACATCTTCGTCCTGAAGTAAAAATCGATCAACTCGTTTCCGTTCAATCTGCAAAGTCTTAACTTCATCCAGATCAAGATAACCATCTTGCACATTTGCGACTCGCAAATAAGGTACTTCAACTAGATCGCCTGTTGCTTTACTGTTCTTAGCCGCGCCAGTCTGCACTGAGGCTACATCTTGTAGGTTTCGAACTTCCCACCCCACCGGTATCCGCCCCACCGGTGAATCCTTGAATTCAGTATGCGGAACGCCGCCCGGACCTATCCCTTTGGTCAACAACTCTTGCATCATGCCCGTCTTAAGGTCTTTCAGCTTGTCGATCTGTGCGCGGGTCTTTTCGATCACGTCATCGACGGTGGACAGTATGGCAGCGATTTTTTGTTGTTCGGGAAGTGGGGGAAATGTAAGTTCGATATCAAAGAACTCACTAGCAGTAATATTCAGGAGTCCATTTGCACGGGCGCTGGATGTAATAATCGACCGTAACTGAGCATCCAGACATCCACCATGGAATGAATGCTGCAAAAAATCAGGATCAATTTTATCTTTAATAGCACGAAAGCTGTGATAGACATTTGGAACTGCAGCTTCATCCCAGCTAGTAAGCTTGAACACACATCCATACGGAAAAGTTTTAGAGTTGCCGCGATTATACGAGAATTCGCCTTTCTTCAATTTTGTGTATTTCTTTAGGCTTTCCCCCGCCATATTACGCGCCCACTTTTGGCTCTGATCAACCCAACCCGACGTAGATGAAATCGTCAGAACATGTTTCGGGTCATGATCTACAGGCGTTCGTATACGTTCAGAAAGCAAATGAAGCGGCTTTTTGCTCCAACCTTCAGGAACCGGATTACTCATAACCCAACTCCGTCAGGTAACCCTTCATCACTTCTTCAGCTTCTGCCACCTGTGAATCCAGCTCCTTCAACGACACCCGGTATTTGTCCCACCACCGTTCCAGCTGGGTGATGACCTTGGCGGTCGCTCCCGGCGTCCTGCCTCCCGCGACACTAGCACCTCCCTGTGCGTCGTCCACATCACCTACGGCTTCCCGAATGGCTTCTTTGGTGTCGATCTCCGGCTTGAAGTCGTAGTAGTCGGCATCTCGCTTCACAAACACCGTGGACACATCGAAGCCTTCCAGAATCTCTTCCCGGATGTACTCGCTTTCCACTTCACGCACGGGAATTCCACCGTGCAAGATAGCCCGAACATCAAAGATTTCCGGGGGTGAGCTGGTATCGGCATAGCGGCGAATATTCAGGTTGTAGTCGTTTTCGGCAATGTCCGCCAAGGTCACAACCTTTGAATACCGTTTGATTTCTGCATAGTCATCAAAGGTCTGGACGATCTTTTCAATGTCCTGTGGGCGTAGCTTGTTCTGGTTCTTACCTTCTTCAAATTCCAGTTCGCCGTTTATGAACAACACCTTGCCCTTACGTTCGTCCAGCTTGTTCTTGTTGATGATCAATAGACAGGCGGGAATACCGGTACCGTAGAACAGGGCTGACGGTAGACCAATGACCGCTTCCAACAGGTCGTCATTCAATATGCCCTTACGGATTTCTTTCTCACTCGAACCCCGGAACAGAACCCCATGAGGCATGACCACCCCCATCATGCCTTCGGCGTTCAGGCTGGCAATCATGTGCTGAACAAAGGCAAGGTCACCAGCATCTTTCGGGGGTGTACCGTAGGGAAAACGACCGTAGTTGTCGGCATCCGCTTCTTCTTTACCCCACTTCTTCAGGCTGAAGGGTGGATTGGCAATGACCCGGTCGAAGGTCATCAGCTCACCACCTTGGGTGTGCTGGGGCTCCCGTAGGGTATCGCCTTTGGCGATATCGGCACTGTAGACCCCGTGCAAGAACATATTCATCTTGCAGATCGCCCACGTATTCAGGTTCATTTCCTGACCGAACAGGGACAGGTTAGACGGGTTTTCACCGTTGCGGGCAAGGTAGTTACGGGTTTGTACCAACATACCGCCAGAACCCGCTGTGGGGTCATAGATACGCATTCCCGCGTGGGGCTTCAGCAAGGACACCAGTAGCTGTACCACTTCAGACGGGGTATAGAATTCACCGCCCTTCTTACCCGCTGAATCGGCAAACATCTTGATCAGGTATTCGTAGGCGGTACCCAACAGGTCAGGACGTTCGAAGTCTTCATTGCGCAGACGGTGGCGACTGAAGTGGCTCAACAGGTCACGCAGCTTCTTGTCTGACAGCTTGTTCTTGATGTTGAAGTCGATGGATACCAACACGCCTTCCAGTGAGGCGTTGTATTCTTCGATGGCTTCGGTGGCTTTGTTCAGTTCGGCACCGATGTCGTGCTTCAGGTCTTTGATGGCATCCCAGCGGGCATTGGGTGGGATATAAAAGGTCTTGTCGTATTCGTCTTCGTCGTCCGCCAGTTCGCGGGCTTGGGCTTCGCTCTTGCCCTTGTCGATGTAATACTGAACCACCCCTTCCTTGGCTTCCTCAAAGGCGTCAGACAGCCGTTTCAGGAACATCATGCCGAAGATATAGTCTTTGTACTCGCTGGCATCCATATTGCCGCGAAGGATGTCAGCGGCTTCCCACAGGAAGGATTCCAGTTGCTGGAGCGTAATCGCCATTCCGTTGTTTTTCCTTATGTTTCCATGCTGCCCAGCAAGGGGCATGCACAGAGTGTATAAAAGCTGTTGCCATTGTAAAGCGCTATCGCCAGCGCATTTTTATAGTGCGGCCACACTCCACGAACTGCGGACTTTTGGGCAGTTATTCCGCGACAAGCCTTAATTTCGTATTTCGTTTACGATTGACATTTTACCACCTCAACCCTACCATTTAAATCGTATTTTAATTACGAATAATTATTTTAAGGGGGTAAGCATGGCAGCAGGAAATTTGACTCCCCTTGGCGAAATTGCCGAAATTTTTATGGGTGCGACGGTCAGTTATTATTCCAAATTGCCGCTAGAAGGTGAGGATCGCCTGTTGTTAATTAGCGGAAACAGCTTGGACGAACACGGAAATATTGTGGAATCCCGGCTTATTCCGGTATGGAAACACAAACACAACACAACGCGCTTTATTGCACAGACTGGCGATGTACTCGTATTGGCAAGGGGCAATATTCGAGCAACCGTCTTTGCCGAGGCGCTGCACGCAGAACCGCTATTAACCTCCGCGAATTTCGCGATAATTCGCCCACATCAGCCAGAAGTTAGCCACGCTTACCTTGCCGAACTTATTAACACACCCTCGTCGCGCGAGAGGTTGGGTTTGTCGTTGGGAAAAGGCACCCCAAGCATTAGGGCTGCTGATCTTCGTCGTTTAAAAGTACCTATACCTGACCCACAGACGCGCAAAGCTATTGCGGAAATTCGTGATGCAAGGAATGAAGCATTCCGAGCGACACAGGCCCTTGCCGAACAGCAATATGCGACGGCAACGAGCATGATTGAGGGGTTATTGTGGTCATGAACAGCGAGAAAACCCGCATAATTTCCAAGCTTTTGGAAACCCGTGACCTCTGCAAGGGCCGCATTAAGCCCGATGAATTCTGCGAGGCCGTCGCGCTGTTCTTGGCGCTTGGCACCAAACACCCCGGCATAATTACCGAGGTACTCAAGGATGAAGAAAAATTCTGCGCTCCCTATGAAGGCTTTCTTTATGAGTCACTCGCAGAAATACAGAAAAAAGAGCCCGATTTACCTTGGGACCCATCGGGCCTCAGCCGCCTGTCTAACCTGGTCGCAAGAGCCATTGCGGAATTCACACTTTACCACCTGAATGAGCTCCCTATAACGGCCCAAGCTGTTCGTCAGTACTATGCTGAGCGTTATCACCGACCCTCTCGCAGTTATGTGAGACAAGCCAGTTTTTTTCAATATCTACTGGGGGATTTAAGCGGTAAGTCTTTTATCGACAGCCATTGTGGCTTGGCCTTTAAAAGCCAAAGACTAAAACCGAAGCATGGTGTTTTTGTTGAGGACGACAGCAAGATTGGCGTTCTCAGCCACCGCTTTCATATTGCAGAAAAGCGAGACGCTGCATTCATACGCCAAGATTACTTGCTAGGTGCCTGTGGGGATGTGGAACATGCTATTAACCCCCTAGCCCACGAACCTGAGCTTTATGATACAGCCTTAGTGGAGCCGCCAGCGGCTCTACCTCTTAGTGAGCAACAGCGCATTTCCTACCAGCAGCACTTCCCCTTTGTGCTTAAGCCCGAAGGAGAGCTACCAAGCACCGCTACACTTTCGCTCTGGCTTCAACAAACTTTTCGACAACTCAAGAAGCAGGGAAAGGCTTATGTGATAGTTCCTGACGGCTGGCTATCCAGAGGGGGCTACGATGGGCAGATTCGTGACTATTTCCTGAGCAATGGCCACGTTGAATCTGTGATTGCTCTGGACAGCATTCTCGACTGGACGTCTTTACTGGTGATTCGCAAGTCCGCGAAAGAGGATGAACCCGTGCGCTTTATGAAGCAATCATCCGCGCTGATGAATGCCCTAGCCGAGCCAAACCCTTCGGAAAATAGTTTTTACACAAGCACCGAACAAGATTGCGTTGCAGTGGATATCAAGGAACTTCAACGGGGGGATGCCAATGGTCGATATAGCGATCTTTCACCCCAACGCTTCCTAGAGGCCAACAAACCTGAAAATCATCGGGATACCCTGGCTATTGAGCAAAGGAAATTAGCAAAGGCTGAAGCCAAAGCGAAGGCAGCTCAATCAACGCTTGAAGCGCTTATGGATAAGTATGGTCGGTAACTAGGAGGCAATTATGGCAAACACTATACATTTCCCAAAGTTAGCTAATCAGTATGTGGGTGTATACGGCACGCTAAAGAGTGGTTTTAGCAATCACTCGCTGCTTGGGGACAGCCCATTAGTTGACGAGGGGTGGGTTATGGGAATTTCACTCTATGACCTAGGCCCCTTCCCTGGTGCAACGCGGAGTGATTCCGAACAACCAGTTTTTGTTGAAGTGTATGCCGTAGACGATGACACACTGGCGGCATTGGATCACTTGGAGGGCTACAACCCGGATTCTCCGCACTCTTCGCTCTATGTTCGACAGCAGATGCAGTTGGAAGCAGGCCCTAGCTGCTGGATATATCTCTACAACAAGCCCATAGACGGCTATCTCAGGCTCGATGACGGCATCTGGACTGGCTGATACGGATTAAAACACCACAAGGAGTTGGTATGGCGACGATTACCGCACGATTGCAACTGGGCAAACCGCACCCCTACAACAATGGGATATGCCATGGCTACAACGCGATAGAGCTTTATGAGAACAGCAATGTTCACTGGGTGGCTCAAACACGACAAGGCAAAGTCGTCTGGCTACCCAGAACCAGCCATACCGTGGCCGCCGATGGGCTCATGCTATTGACTGCACTCTATATGCCAAGCAGTAAGGCTGGGCAAGAGTTGTCAGATAGATTTTTTTCAAAGAAAGGCTATCAGCGTATCCGCCGCATCCACCTACCAGACGTGACTGACGTCGATTTCGAAACGCTATACAACGACGTACTGACCGCGTTTCATACGGATGCACAGCCAGATAAAAAACGCATCAAATTGTTGGCCTCTGTATATGAGGGGTCTGTTTTACACGCACAATTCGACAAGTTTACTGCCCTCGACTGCGACGTGGAGATTCTAACAACTAGCTATTGCAAGGCATATTCAGTGTGGGGCGAACAAGAAAATATTCACGAGCGCCCCTTTGAATTGATCTAACGGAGAACCACTGTAATGGAAATACACTATTGTTGGCGCTGTGACGCAGAGTTACCATTTTTGGATGAAACGGAGTACAGCATTATTAAGCCATTGCTAGGCATTCCTGTACTGATTGACAGAGATAGCGAGGAGTGGCGGTTACTCAACCAAATTCCACTAGATATCTTTGAGAGTATTACCGGCCACAGGCTTAGTGAGCGATCAGACATCCACCACCATAGGTTGTCGTTAATGGGACCAAAATGCCCTGATTGTGGGCACTTGCTAAGGTCACCTAAAGCTGCGTTTTGTGCGAACTGCTGGAGCGACGTTAAGCCGAAAAGCATCGAATCACCGAAGGAACACGCGCAGGAAAAGCGCGCTTAACACCTCGACGAGGAGGACAGCATCATGGCAACACGTTTTCTGCTTGTTAGTGTTATTCTGCTTAGTGGATGCGCTGGAACGAACCTACACGTCAATTCAGCTGGTACGGCGTCTATATCGACGCCTGTTGAGCTTGGCATTGCACGGTGCCATGTAACTGCCAGCGGGAGAAGCTCCGTACGGTACGGGGTAAGTTGCGGCCGATAGGCATCGTTTGCCTTAGTATGAAGCCGTGACTTTCTTTTTCATATGAAATCCAGTTTTCCCATAGGGAGAGCTATTACCTATCTCACCAAATTGAAGGCCATATGCTGATGGATAGGCAAACCGATTTTGTACCATTTCAAAATTTTCTCTCAGCTCATGGACTTTCGTTAGATATTTTTCCAGACTTTTTCCTTCTTCAAGACGATAGGCGTCTAACTGAAATTTATCAATCTTCTTTCGTCTTCCACGATTGATTACCGCTAATGCATCTTCAACGAGCTTCTGCATTTTTTCCGTTTCAGGTAAAAATCGCTGACGCAAGATAAAGATGTGGAAGTGAACAGTATCCTTCTCAGGAGTATCCTCCATTACGACGACCCCTTCCAAATAATTGGATTGTTTCTTACTATAAAGAGCCCTGAATATTCGTAAATTCAACATATGTAATAATTGATTTAGATGATTTGTGCACATCATTTCTGTTTCTAGATACGGAAACGTCAATGTTAAGTGGTAGGCCGTATTAATTGACCGCAACCAATTAATTATTTTTTCCCTGCTATCAGCATTATTCGATGAATAATGCCCACTAACCAACTGCTTGATAGATTTTTGACTCAATTTAACGTTATACATATATTTCCTCTTTTTTTAGACAATAAGATATTCAATGCACCTACCCCTCTAGGCGCCGAGTTTTTCGACTGATTTTCACCATTCCGATATGCACGCCATAGCTGCTATGTACGCGATAACGGACCGAGGAACCGGTCGAAATAGCACCGATTCATAGACTATTTATAAGGGAGGGGTGAAAATCCGTTGAAAAAAATTTAGAGTGGCGTAATGACAGCAGCGAAAACACCGGCAACTTCAAGCGCAACGAGGGCTGCAAGCCACTCGAAGGCAAAAAGGAGAGTCCAGAAAAAAATCGAAATCCTCCGTGAACTTTGCCCTGAGAAATGCGAATGCGTCGCTAATTTTCGGTGCTTAAAGGACCTAGGCGCACTGCATAGCGAGGTCCTTCTCATGTCTCATAGCCTCAAGTGGATTTCAGCCGAGCTCAACGATTCCGGTATCAAGACAGTTAGTCGCAAAGGTAAGTGGGAGCCAACAACGCTGAAGAACATCTTCAGAGAGGAGCTCTGTAGTGGTCAAGTAAAACTGGCCACGGGTTTGTAAGTTTTCCAGTACATACTTTCTGCCACATTTGGCGGCAGGTCATCG
>MDSZ01164506.1_pt1 | contig 14038 bp, 6 predicted proteins | sample 811201 | NCBI WGS metagenome assembly MDSZ01 (sample SAMN05326647, study PRJNA326480) | marine metagenome | isolation source: seawater | place: Indian Ocean: North | collected 2010
AAGAAAATCTATGGTTCTTTAGATTTGCACAACCTGTTGTTGGAACAGAATCAACAAACGTAGTAACAGATAATCAATTAATTGCAGAATACAATGATACATCAAATTCTTTATTTTACGGAGAGAGAAAATATAAATTTGCTGCTATGCATTTCAAGAGAAATTATCAAGGATAAATAAATGAGTAATCTAATAAACATATATAATGATAGTGAAAGTGCAATAATTATAGATGAAAGCACAACTAGTCTAACATCAGTTGAAAAATTTCCAACTCTAGGAGAAAGTCCATTTAATTCTCTAAATCCTAGTACACAAGGCAGTCTTGATGCGGCAGCATTACAAAATCATTTTTTCATCGAACTAAATATTTTTGACGAAGACAATAATTTTATCGTCACATTAAATTCTGCAAAACCATTATTATTACAACCTTCAACTAATAAATTTTATTTCGATGAATATCATTTACATCAATCAGTTTATATGGTTGGTTCAAAACACGTTGCTACACCTCACGAAACTTTAGAATTAGTAAGACAAAATCATTTTGTACCATATCCTATAGAAAATAGAATTTATCAAGACGACTATGTTTCAACTGATAAAATTTTTGCTATTAAAACTAGTGAAATTTTTGAAATATTAAAAAAATTACGAAACTATAATTTAGAAAAAGACTCTAACTTTATAATGTCATATGCTGTTTTTCAAGATGCATTTTTATTAACCAGAAGACTATTCGCAGGAGGTAATACAACACAATGAGTTATTTTCCTGAAATAATAAAAGATGGTTTAAGATTTATGATAGCTAAAATTTCTAATTCAAGAAAAGAATTAGAAATAAGATTAGTTAGTAATAATATTAATCAAAACACAGCTAAAGCATTTGATTTAGGATTAGAAGGTACAGCAGCTGGTACACGTGGTCAAGGTGAGTTTTATGGTAAATTACAACAAGTATTATCAGCTGCAATAAACGATGATGAGAGAGATGTAGTTGTACCTACTGGTAATGGTAATTATATTCCATTAGTTAATGTTGATTTTTTTGTAGATACATTTTTACCTGTCGGGGATGCAAATAAAAATTTATTTGTTATAAAACTACACAAAGGATTACCTCCGTCATTTAAAAAACTTGATAGTGTTAATTTATTAGTTCAAAGAACAGATATTGTAAGTAACAATATATTCTATGGTGGTAGAATAGAAAAGAAACCACAAAGATTTGGATATCCATTAACTGCAGATTATACTTCCAATCCATTTGATAAACAAATAAAAGAGACAGATACTTATGAAAACTTTACTCAGTTAACTTCATCATTACCTGCTTATAGATTGGAAGCTATTGTTTCTGGTTCAGAACCATATAATAGAACATTAGTTGATTATTCTAATTTTGAAAATTTTGTTAACTTTAGTTCTGCAGAAAAAAGATTACGAAATTTTAAATCTAAACTAGAAGAAATAGAGGGGTATTATAATAATATATCTTCTTCTTTAATTGGTCAAGGTCAATCACTTGCTCAAATTAATAATAATACAAGAGAAGTAAGAAAACAAAATTTTGATAAAATAAATACAATAGTGAATAACTTTACTGGTTATGAAAAATGGTTATACTATGATAATCAAACAACTTCAAAAAATTCAGTACCTGGTGTAGGTAAACAATATACAGATTCGTCTGCAAGTATAGATTTAAATAAAAATATAACACAACAATTTAATAAAGAAGGTATTGATGTTATTTATGTTCTTTCAGGTTCAAGTGAAGAACGAATAAATGTTTTAGATGAAAAATATAAATTAGAAAAAGTTGGAATCAATAACACAACAAGTTCAATATATTTATCATTCTTATTAAGAGCATCTTCATCAATCTCAAATAATATTGTTCATGCTAATACACAAACTTCTTCTATACCTGCGTATCCTATGGATACCTTAAATCTACAAACTATTAATCTACCAACAGCAACAGGTAGTGAGTTTAGAAGATACATATTTAAAGCATCAGGTTCACATTGGGTACCTGCATCTGTAAGTAAAGTAGTTGGTTTAAATAGTATTAATTTTAATAAAGGTTCTACAGAAGTAGTTTTAACATCAGGTAGCAGCATATATTCAAAACCTATTTCAGCTGTAAGTCAATATAGTGAATATAGAACTTATAATTCTGGTAGTGGTAAAGTAATTTCTGGAAGTTTTGTACCACGTGGAGATTTATTTAACATATTTATAAAACCAACAGGAGATAGAAACTTAAATGGTGTTATAACAGATGTTAAAGTTACACAGAATAATCCTAGTTCAATAAAACCTTTTTATCATTTACATAATACAGATTCATTATCATTTCAAAATTGGTTTAATAATGCTATTGCATCAGCATCAAATTATGATAGTCAAAATATTCAAAGACTTGTTAACAATATACCAAGTATATACATTGAAGATGAAACTACAAATCAAGAATTAATAACATATGTTAATACTTTAGGTGAATTTTTTGATGAATATAAAACTTTGATAGATGATTATTATCGATTATTTAATCTAGGTTATTCTGATTATAAACAAGTACCATCTAAATTTAATAAATTATTAGCAAAAAATTTAGGATTTAATATTTTTCCTATTCAAGAAAATAACTTTTTAAAATTATTTGGAATAGGAGAAAATTTAGCTAATTCAGATGAATATTCAAACAAAGTTATAAATAATATTTTAAACAATATTAACTATTTGTATCAAACAAAAGGTACACAGAATAGTATAAAAGCTTTATTAAATTGTTATGGATTACCTTCAAATGTTTTTAAATTACGAGAAGGTCAACAAAACTTTTTATCTTATGACAATACTATTTTATCAAATGATACTAAAGTTACTGCAGTTGATGTATTTAATATAACTGGTAGTGTTTCTTTCAATTCATCAACGGATGCAATACACTCTTTAATAATTAACGAAGTTTTTGATACAGATAATTTTAAATTTTCTTGGAACTCTTCAACTGAAATTTCACAATCTGCAATAGAGGCTGTTTTTAAAATACCTTCTACAACTGCAACCACTATGAGTTTAATGTCAAGTAAAACAAATGACGATAGTAAAGAGTTGTGGCATTTACAAATGTTCCCATCTGGTTCAAATGACCCTACAAAAGCTAAATTAAGATTCAGAGTAAGTCCACAAGCAGGTGGTTCAAATGCTATAGGTATGGAGTCTAGTTCTTTATTCGTAGATAGTGATTTTTTAGATATATCTGATAATTCTTTAATAAATGTTGCGGTACAAAAAAGTAGTTCTGGATATGATAATACTGAAGAGCATACATATAACTTACTTGTTGGAAAATCTGAAAATGGAAAAATTAATTTTCTAAATTCAAAATCATTAACGATTGATGGAGATTCAGATTCTAATGGTAATAAAAACTTTATAACTGGAAGTAATGGTAGACATTTATTTTTCTGTAATGATTTTACAGGTTCTGTTGCACAAATTAAATCTTGGTCAACCCCACTTTCATTTACAGCATTTAAACAACATTTATTTAATAAAAAGAGTATTGTAGGTAATAATTTTTCTAGTTCTATAGAAGATTTAAAATATTATTATCCTCTCCAAGAAAATTATAAATCAGGTTCTTCTTTTGATATTTTAGATTCTTCTGTACAACAACTAGGTGGAGTGGTTGCATTAGATGTGAATCAATTTAATTCAATGTCATATGCACAATATGATACTACAATGGTTGAATCATTTAGTTTTCCTCTACATGGTGCTGGTTTAGGTACAAATCCTACCGGAGAAAATTTAGTTGTTACATCAGAACCACAAAGAATGATAGGTAATTTAAATTATGATAAAAGTGTTTTAAGATTTAATAGAAAAAATGAAAAAGAAATTATACATACAAGAGAACTATCTTTAATAAGGTCACCTCAAGAAATCATCAATGACTTTTTAATTGATAATTTAGGAAACTTAGATTTTAATGATTTATTTGCAGACCCACGAGACGAGTTCAAAACAACATATCCTGACTTAGATAAGTTTAATGAAAAATTAAAATCTTATAAAATATCTGTAGATATGACACGATTTATTGACGCTACAAAAAAAATATTTAACAATAGTTTTGTACAAAGTTTAAGAAAATTATTACCTGTTAAAGCAAAAGTAACGATAGGTAATGTCATAAAACCAACTTTAACTGATAGAGTTAAATTACCACCTTTACGAGAAAGACCAAGTGTAGAACTTGTACCACAACCGGTTGCAGAAAAAGAAAATTTTGAAGCACCTAGAATATTTCAATCAGAATTATTTAGACCACCAGAAGACACATTTATTGGTTTTCAAAAGGCTCACAAATCTTCTTCACTTGGTGATTTTGAAGTAACAGAATTACTTGACATAGGACAAAATCAAGAAAAAAATGTATCTGAAGAATATTTTAATGATACGAGTTTATTAAAACAACAACCTCAGAAACTATGGGGTAATACTATTAATGATTTAAATTTTAAAAGTGAATATGATAGAGGTATAGATGGTAATTATAATAACTATCATTATGAAGAAGATGTTGTTTTTACAGGTATAACAGACACAGAATTTGTAATTCACACAACTAGTAGTTTTAGTAAAATTATAAATACTAATTATACTGCAAGTAATACGTTTGTTAATAGAAAATTATTAAAAACAAGTGAAGTAGTAGGTAAGCGAGAATTAGGGGTAACACAACAACTTTATTCAACATCCTCTAATCTTTCACCATATGGAAGAGTAATAGATTCAGATACTAAGATGCCAACTAATCACATTGGATATTTTCAATATTTAAAATATTATGATAATTTTTATGAAGGAACAAAACTAGGAAATTTCAATACTTCATTTAGACCTGGAAATACAACTTGGAATCAAAATGAAAACTTTTCACCATTTACTGAACAGGATTGGGAAGATATAGCAACAGCATCTTTTTATAGAGTTCAATATGACCAAGGTGGAAATAACACATTAAGAATAGTAAGACCTGATGTTCCTGAAACTAATCAAAATCAAACAAATTAAAAAAAATGGTTAAAAACATAATAACGATATATTTATATATGAATAAGAACAAAAATAAAGTTATTTACATTTCAGTATAGGAGAAAATCAAATGGGATATTTGGATAATTCAACAATTGTAGTTGATGCAGTTTTAACGAAAGAAGGCAGAAAAAGACTAGCAGCAGGTGGCGGTTTAGGTATTGAATTTTTTACACTTTCTGATTCAGGTATAGATTACAGACTTTGGAATCCTGACCACCCAAGTGGTTCAGCTTTTTATGGTGAAGCAATTGAAAATTTACCATCATTAGAAGCTATACCTAGAGCAGAATTTTATATGAGAAATAAATTAATAACATTAAATAAAGATGTTACAGGATTACCTTACTGGACAAGTATTCCTGATATTTTAATAAATAATAATCCAGGTTCAGACCCAGTAGACCCAACTACTAACACATATAGTGGTGTAATTCAAGAATTTGAATTTAAACAACAAGCCCCTGGTGATACTTGTTTATTAATTATTGAAAATAGTTTAGCTTTAGAATCAGTAAATGTACATTCTGATTGTCAGCTAACAGATATAGGTGGTGGTGAAGATTTATCTCTTTCTTATCAAGCATTGATAAATTTAGAATCACAAAATGCACACTACTATCAAATAACAAATATAACAGGAGCAGGAAACACGGGTGGTACTGCTTTCAGACTGAACTTTAAAAGAAATAATGTAGACATCACGACAAATGCAACAATTATTGATTTGTCAAGTGGGATATATAAAACATTTAAAATAGATGTTGACCCAAAATAATTACTTAGGAGATAAATAAATGGCACAACAATATGGAAACGGCGGCGGACAATCTACACCAGGAGGACCAGGTTCTCCAGGCTCAAGAATATCTGGAATGGGTGGAGCTGGTGGAACGACCGGACAAACATACTCAACACCGGGTGGTACAAGAGAAGGTAGTTTAAATTCTATAGTTTCTAGTGTTGGAACCGTTTTACCAATACAATTAGATTCAGAAACAAATCAAATAGGTACATCAACATCTGTTACTATCACACAAGGATATTTTTCTAATGGAGCGGGATTATTACAAGGTAATACAATTCATACAGGAACTCTAGCAGATTCTAACGAAAAATATTATTTTAATGTAGTAAATACACATCCTTTGTCAAGTAGTGCTGAAGTTCAATTTTCTGTTGCATATGCTCATAGAGGTGGTTCTGGTTCAAATGTTTTAGTTGGTAATGAAGCTAAAACCGTAAAAGGAGAATCAGAAGCTGTATATGCTCAATTTGCATCATTATTGTTACCAGAAAATGAAATTTCTGGTGGATTTAAAATATCTCAAACTGGTGGCACAAATAAAGTTCTTGCAACAAATGCTACTGATGAATTTATTTATTTATTAATAGGAAATAGAGAAAGATTTAAAGATAAACTAGATAATAAATCTTGGACAATAAAATTAAGAGGAACACACTCAACAGGAAGTGGACATTTCCGTCAATTAGTTTTAACTGATGATAGTGATTCATCCACAATGACAGGTTCGTTTGGTTCTATTGTAGGACCTAGATATAATATTGTTAGTGGAGCTGCAGGTGTTGTCAGTGGTTCTGGAAAAGATGATAGAGTATATGGTCATTTTTATCCTCATATGGGTGTTATGGTGTTTAGTGGAGCAGAACTTTCTTCAAGTATTCCAGGTGTAACAGGTACTGAACACATAACTGCTAGTTTTTCAGCAAATAAAAGTAACACACACTTTTTATCTTCTAGTGGATTTGCTCCAAATTTAAATAATAGTGAAGATTGTAAAAATGGTGTAAGATTTGTGAATTGTTTAAGTAACATTGGAACAGAAGACATTAGATTAAGAGGTTCAGTAGAACAAGATAAGAGAAGTTACTTTTGTACCGTTGGACCAAGACAATGTAATTTTACAAACAATCCTACGTTCATTTCTGCATCTGCAGATGGTTCAAATAAATTAAGGCATAAATCAATGTATAACAATCCAAATGTTTATATAACAGGTATTGGGTTACATTCGTCAGATGGTACATTATTGGCAGTAGCTAAGTTGTCTACACCAATACAAAAAAATTATGGAACACAACAGACTATAAAAGTTAACTTAACATATTAAGAACAATGGCATGGCAAAGAATTATAAACCAGTTGAATATGCTTCGTCCACATTTGAAAGTAGAAAGTTTCACAAAAATCAAGTATTCTCAAATACAAACGAAGGTATAAGTGCAATACATTTTAGGTCAGAGTCATTATCTCTGAATGAAACACCAGGTGTATATTCGTATTCAACCTCAGGAAGTCATTATAGTTTTCTAAAACATATTTTATTTGATTCGGCATCTTATTTAGGATATGATGGTATTTTTAAAAATAAATTTCCTTCCTCTGGTTCTGTTATTTATATCCCCCAACAATATTATGGTGAAGAAATAAAACCTAATTCTTTTATACTTGAAGATAGTTCAACATCTTCTACGATTCGTATAAAAGACGATGGACTAGGTAATTTATATTCAATTAATGCTGTAAATTCTAGGAGTAATGCATCTGCTATTTCTTCTTCAGAAAATTATGTAGGTAACATACAATATCAAATGGGTGTGGTTACAATAACAGAAACAGGTTCTTGGTCTGGTTCAGGAGCATCTGCAACTGATGTTATGTATACTGATATTGGTAGTGGTAATTTTAAAGTTAAATTTAATGCAACACACACGATACATCAGAATGAAATTGTTTGTAAAATAGATAAAAGTGAATTTACAGCAACATCAAATGTTACTTTATGGTCTGGTTCTCATAATTTAATATCTAATGTTTCAAGTAGTTTGACACAATGGTCACCATATGCAACTGGTATTGCATTTTATGATGAACCACCAGATATTTACGGTAGAGTTAAAAAATCTACATATAGTTTTGATATAAAATATGGTCCAAATGAAATAACTTGGCCAGATAATCCTCTTGCCATAACTGAAGAAAGTATACCAGGAGCAATATATCAAATAACTGGAGAAGGTGTGGCAACAACAAGAAATATAGGAGAACCTGGAGATAGAGAGATAGGAAATTGGGTAGGTAGTTTAACTTTATTAAAATCTGGTAAAACATATACTTTTATGAGTAATCAAAGTGCTGCGTTTACTTGGGAATTACTTGATGAACAAATTGAAAATCGTGGTATACCATTATTAGTTGGAAAGTTCCCAAAAGCAGTTAAAATTGATAAAGAATCAGATTTGACAATAATTATAAGATATGACATCTAGGGAAAAAATATGAAGTTAGGAAATTATGATTTAGGAACTCCAGTTGAATTTGGAGTAACAGGTGAAAAACAATTTTATTATTGTAATAATTATGCATCACCTGCTAGTGACCCTGGTGGACTTTATTATGAAAACTATGAAATTTTAGACACACATTATGACCTTCCTGAAAATGGAGGGGCTTTTATGGGTCCTGACTATATGAAGTTTCAAAATAGAAGAACTCCATTTCAAGACATTGGTGAGTTTTATTTTGATTCTATTCAACAATTTACATCTCCTGGTACAGCTTATGGTTATGGACCAAAACAATTATCACAAAATGAACCATATAGACCAATGGATATATTTTTTAGTAGTACAGATACTGGTGAACCACTTGGAAATTATTTTCAATCTGGTGGTAATTACGGTGCAATCTTTCAAAACCATCCTGATTTTGAAAATAGATGGAATTTCAGATTACATTCTAGTTTATATACAGAACTATTACTTCACAACATAAGTGTTGCAGAAAATACAGATGGTATAGAAACTTATGGTACAATAGAATCAATAGAAAGACTTACTAAAGCACTTTTTGCTGGTAGAAATATGACTCCACACGACATAACTGGAGGTGAAACACATTTTAAATATACTCCACATGCATTTGTACCAACTGGTATACCTTGGGTTAAATTTAGAATAGAGTCTAAATTCCGTAATAAAGGTGTTCCAAGTAGTACATCTGGTAATGAACAAGGAGTTATTGAATATTATGTATTAATGAGAACTTTAGCACATTCAGGAGTAACAGAGGAAACCATTCCTGATAATTTAGCAAATAATCCTGGCGGAATATATCAACTAGTTACAGAAAATGGAGGTATACCAAGTTCTGACGTTTTTGATTATCTTGCAAATAATGTTTTAGTTGGAAATTTTGATACTAATACATTGCAAGAAATGAGACAAATATTTGCTGGTTATGATGTACTTCTACCCACTATTGTTGCAGATTTTCAAAATCCAATGTACTCTGTTTCTTGGGAAGATTGTTTCATCAGTACTCCTGTTGAAGGTGAAGATGATGTAGTTCCTTTTCCTTTCCCAGGACAATATAATCCAAATAACGAAGAACATAAAGCACCTAACTATGGATGGCACCCAACATCAACATTAAATTTGACAAATAAAACAGAAGAAGAATTAATTATTGATTATCAAACATATTTAACATCGTTTGCATTTTCAGGCAATCATCCGTCATTTTTTACAATTGATAACTTTTATTTACAAGACTATGATGTTTTAGGATTATTACCACAAGATTTTGCAACTAATCCTGATTCATTAACAACTATATTAGAAAATGATTCTTTAACTGGTGATGGGTGGGTAGCAAGAACTTATGCTGCACTTCTTGATTTACATCAACAACTAATTAATGTAGGAAGTACTTATGCAGTACAAGCAAAAAAAATAAAAGTTATGATTACAAGACTGGCTATGTATAATGGTGCAAGAAATGTTTATTCTAATAATCCACTAGATTTGTATGATGCGTGGGATTTATTTTATGAAGGAGGATTAAAACCTTTTAAATATGAAGTTATGGATGCACAAGTAGGATATTTACACAATCATTTTTTTGATGGTCAACAATATCAAAAAAAATATTTAAAAAGAATGTTTGGACCAGTTGCACCTGAAGGTTACGCACCAAGATGTGGTGTGAATTATCGTACTTATTTTAATTTACCAGAAGGTATTGAAATAAATCCAAATGCACCTGAAGTACCTTATGGTAGTATTCCATTTAATTGGCAAGGTGGTCTAAAAGTTGGTTCAATAGAATCGGTAAATAATTTTTTAGGGTATGATTCATCTCAATTAATTGATAATTTTGAACCAGATATTAGTACTGCAAATGCAGTAAATATATTAGATTTAGAATTATGGAAATTATTTTATGACACACAAAACTACAATGTTAGAATAGAAAATTTTATTTATAATGATTACATCAGTGGAACAGCAGACCCATACGATGACTTAACAATTCCTCCGACACCATTATATCCATTGTTAGGAGGAGGTTTTCAACAATTTCATTCTAATCCAAGAGCGTTTGCTGGATTTGAAGCACAAGGTTTACCTTCACCAGTTGTACAATGGCCTTTTGAAGATATGGATATTAATGTGTTTAATCCAAATCATACAAGTAATGGAGGCAATTCTAACTTTACTACGGTTACGAATGAAGCTCTTCAACCTTTGTATCCAGGTTCAACAAACAGACAAATGGCATATTCATTTGTAAATACTATTGATGATTTTGGGGGAAGTATAATACCCCCTTTTGAACATCCTCACTTTTATTATGACGCATATTATCAAAATGCTGACGAATGGAATGCATCTGCTTTAGGAGAACCAGCTTTTAGAATATATAGGGTTAGAAAAATAACAGAAGAAGACCCTCAATACGCACAATATGTAACCGATACTGCAGCTGAACCAGGTTCAGGCCTAGGGCCTCATCCATATGGTATTTACCAACAAAATACTGATGAGAATGGTTTAAATTATATTTGGTATGTGGAAGGATTTGTTCAATTTAATAATCTCAGTACTTTCCAATTTGATTCAGGAGAATTTGTGTTCGTAAATCCAAGTAATTCTTTTGCAAGATATGAATTAGGTAGGTCATTAGAACTTCAACCAAGGTCAAATGCTTTTATGCCAAATGCAGGAGATTCAAATGAACCTAAACTTCTTCAAGGTGAATATTATGTGTTTGAAACACCATATGGTGGTAATCTTTCTGGATATGGACAATATTCTAATGGTTATACAACATATAATAATCCTACAACTACAACTTTTTCTAGTGAAGAATTTTTAAATCCAAATGCATTAGCTGGATTTAGAACTGAAGGAATGACTCCACGTGAAAATGCATCTTTTGCATTTTATGGTAGACACCCATCAGATTATAATTTAGAATATATTCAAAGTAATAATATATTGAATCCAATAGAGTATGAAAAGTTTAGTTTTTGTCGTAAAGTTAATTTAGGATTAGAAGGTTTTAATTCAATGTTTAATGACAATCAATATTATTATTATCATCAAATAGTTAAATTTTTTACAACAATACAACAAACACAATTCAATGTAGAGAATCCATTAACAACACCATACAATCCTTATACTGATAATTCACCTCTTTATGGTAATCCAAGTCCAATCGGACCATACTTTACAGAAATTAGAGACTTTTTATTACAATTACCATTTTTAAATGGTGGTATAGCTAATTGGGAAATTGATAATTGGGCTGATTGGTTAAAAAGTGGTTGTATTACTGCACCAAATAATTATCCTCCAGCAGTAAGTAATCATTATAATGTACAAGACTTAGTCGATGAATATGGATTTTTTCAAGCTCAAGAAACACAACTTATAGGACAACTTGAAAATTCACGTTTTAGTGCTAATACAATTACAAAAGAAACAAGACTTGCCACAAATTGGTGGGAACTTTGTGAATATTTAAATCAATTTACAGAACTAAAAAATGGTGCGATAGAATCTATATCGTATCAATTATCTGATGAACTAGGAACTGAAACAGATGTTGTACTTTATACAAGTGTACCTTATACTAATCCAGATTATAACTGGGTTATTGATAAAGGATTTTATCCATCTAATCCAGAGGCACCATTTCCTGATACAGCTTTTGCACCAGGAACTATAGTGTATACAAGATTCGGAGAAGGAACAGAAGGTTTATTTATTGAAACTGAAGCATATGGTCCACCTCCACTTGTTGCAGGTGGTCAACAAAGAAGTTATGCTTCAGGTACTTCTTTTACATCAATGATACAAAGTTTGATTGCAGATGGTATTGAAGGCCAAACAATAGATTTATTTCCTGAAGAAGAAGGTAATAATTCTCCATATAGAGGTATTTATTCTGTTCAAGATGGTTTTATTTATTTACAAAGGTCAATTAGAGCAGGTGATGGAGATTATAGACCATTACAATTAATAACATATGCTCTTCAAAATAATTTAGAAAGTGCATTATATTATTTTTTACCCCCAACTTCATCTCCTAATGTAGATTTTGATACACCATACTTTCCTGGCACAGACCCATCTAATCCAGTTTTATTACCACTTTGTGTAAATGCAGTTGGTATTTTTGATGGTAAAAACTCTGCTGCTATAATAAGAACTGATGAATCATATGAATATGTTAATAATAACAATAGTCCACAAGGATATTTACCAGGAACTGGACCAGCAGGAATGAGAGCATCAGACTTAGTAGATAATGGATATCAAGACAAAAAAAATTATGGTTTATTTGGTCAGAATATGTTTACACAAAGTACTAACCCTACTAATCATCCTTATTACTTTACAATAACTAATGGAGAACCAGATAAAGCTTCTTCACTAGAAACTTTTGATGTTAGTTGGGGACATATTGCTGGTTCAGGTTCAATAAAAAAAGGACATACAAAATCACCTAGTGAAGCAGTATATCGACAATCTGTTAATGAATTATTAGGTGATAAAGATGGTGTGTTTACATCAGTTTCACAATCTATTAGTTTTCCCGGAGCACCTGAATATATGCAAACAGATAATCCTACACCAGATGAATATGTTTGGATTTTAAGAACAAAAAATTATTTACAACAAGACACTTCTTTTCATAGAAGTATATTTATTAATCTTTCAGGGTCAAATGCAGCAGGAGCTCCAGTTGATGTACAACTACAAACAATAGGTACTAATGCTAATTTTGGAGAAAGACAATCAAATGGTTTGACTAAATATTTCTTAGGAAAAAATGGAACTCTAGATGATGGTTGTTATGGTTATTTTTATCCTCAAATAGGAACTATTTTATTGAATCCGAAAATATCAGAAGATTTAGATGGAGTGGGGGCAACGACCGTTACAAAATTTAATGCTAATGGTGCTGCACACAATGGTATGCTACCAAATGGATTAGCAAGAGATGATAAAGAATACAACAATGCTCTTAAATTAGTAAATGTTTTGAAAAATAAAAATGGTAATCAAAGAAGTATTTCAGTCGCGGAACCAGCTCTTTATATGCAAAAATACGTAGCAAATAATGAAAATAATTCAATCGATACGGCTGCAAATTCTAGTCCTGGTACAAGTATAATAGCTTGTATAAGATTGAGACCAGATGAATTTAATTTTACAACTAATCCAACTAGATTTGAAAACTTAAATGAAAATGGTATTTACAATACATTTCCAGCAAAAGGTACTTCAACAACACCAGCAAATAGAGAAACTATGAAATTTAGTAATAGTTTAGGAACTTCACCAACTACTTATATAACGCACGTAGATTTATATGATAAATACGGTTATAGAGTTGCAACTGCAAAATTAAGTAAACCAATTAAAAAAGATTTTAATTCAGCAGTTATTATAAAAATACTTTTAAATACATATTAGGAGGAAAATGGTTTCATTAGGTTTAGATGCATCGACAACTTGTGTTGGATATGCATTCACAGAAGATAAGAAGATTCTCGATATGGGATTCATCGACATCAAAAAAGAAAAAACACCAAGAG
>MDSZ01140776.1_pt1 | contig 14037 bp, 18 predicted proteins | sample 811201 | NCBI WGS metagenome assembly MDSZ01 (sample SAMN05326647, study PRJNA326480) | marine metagenome | isolation source: seawater | place: Indian Ocean: North | collected 2010
ACTCAGATGTCTACAGAAGAGGCTGTTACTTGGGAGGGGCCAATGTCCTTTAACCCAGATACACAATCTAAGATATCATGCAGGGCATCAGGGAAACTGTACGGTGTAAAGATTGAGTCTAATAATGATGCCGGTTGGAGATTGGAAGGTCTTGAGTTTGATGTACAGAACTCAGGGCGCAGAGGTAGCAGGGCTTACTGATGGGATATAACACTTATACGGATAGGAAGGTAAAGAGTGTCACATTCTATCAACCGGGGTCAATCCCCGAAAACCCAGAATACCTTGGAGAGTTTCTGATTAGAGAACTTAAGAAGTTGGGTGACATTGTTTACAACGTATCTAATCTTAGGCTAGAGGAATTACATGAAGAACCTGACAAACCGAGAAATGGTGACATAAGATATGCAGATGGTACAGACTGGGATCCGGGCAGTGGTGCTGGCATCTATGCTTATCTTGGGAGCAGTTGGACAAAACTCTAGCGCAGACTTTAAATCAACATTCCTTATAGGTGAGCCAGAAGGAAGGTATATATCTCCATACTCTACCCTGTCTTGGCTGTCAAACGATTTAGATGATAATTGGAGAAACCGTGTTATAGACATGATTAGTGGGGATACCCATGCTGACATCATGGCTAGAAGCACAGCAAGCGATTTTGGGAGAGTTGATGGTGTTCATAGAGGTAGTTGGCGGAGTCGTATTAGCACTCTGCGTTCTAATGGTATTGTTCCGGTAGTATGGTTGATTTCTGATGACAGTCAACAATTATATGATAGAGGATTAAATAACCAGATTGATTACCAAAATCAAGTTGTTTCTGCGGTTGATGACGTTGTTAGCCATTATGTGGTCTGTCTTGAGTGTGACGAATATTATAGCCCTGCACAGGTATCTACTTTAATAGGGGAACTCAGAAAGAAAACAGATAGGCCAATAGGTGTGCATCTTACGCCGGGGGTTAAGGCTGAGTACATTAAGGATGCAGACATAATATACCTTCAAACAGGATTTAATCTTAATGAACGACAGTTCCGGCAACAGATTGAGAACGCTCTCAGGTTTGGAAAACCAGTTGTCGTATCTGAGTACCACCTCCAAGGAACGTCAGGAAGAGCGAAAGCGTTTGGCGACATTGCTTGCTCCTACCCCGGAGTTGTCGGAACAGGAAACGGAAGAGGAACAACATCTTGTCAAACCCTAGAGTGGGGTCAGACAAGAAAGCAAAAGTGGTATCAACGCCACGAAAAGGAGTTAGTCGTTTCTGGGATCGCAGTAGCCACCCTCTTCGCAATGTTAAAGGACACGCCGAAACTAAAACTACAGGCAAATGACAACGGTTACGAGTTAGGATTAAACTCAGGTGGGTATAGTTTACGATACTCCGAAAATAGAATAGCCGCTACATACAGGATAGACTTTTGAAAACGCATTTAATTAGCGCAGAAGATGTACCGTATATCTGGGATGATGTTGGCCCTATGCTCCATAGAATAAGAGAGCATAGCGAAGGTGAGTTGGAAACGGATGATTTCCTTGATCATCTTATGAATGGTGGTATGCAGTTGTGGATATCTACAGAAGATAAAGAGATTGTAATGTCTGCGGTTACTCAGATTATATCGTATCCACAGAAAAGAGTCCTGCGTGTAATAGCACTAGCGGGTGAGAATTTCAAAGAAGTACACGATAATTGTATAAACATGGTAGAGGCATTTGCCATAAAAAATCAATGCTCCGCACTTGAACTATGGGGCAGAAAGGGGTGGAAGAAAATGTTACCAGATTGGAACAGTAATTACATTGTCTTTACTAAAGACTTGAAAGAGAGGATGCACTAATGGCGGCAGGCGCTTTACTAGATGGCGGCGGTGACGCATGGGCCAGAGATCACGAAGAAATACTTGAACACGCAAGGGGTCTTGGCTATGACAAGGTTCCGGGTGTTTCACTCCCCCCTGCTGATGCACCCAAAGAAACTTGGATTTCAGAAATGGACAAGTTCAATGCGTGGAAAGCATCTGAATTAGCCAAGCCTGAAGCATCCCGATGGTGGGTGATAAGACCTTGGAGTGCTACCGAAGAAGGCGGTAGTGGCGGTGGAGGTGGCGGCTCTTATAAAGCCGCAAACCCATTCTTCCCTCAGTTGGTGCAAGAATACGAAGCACCGGGATTGCTTGACTGGTCAGCCTATATGCCGGAAGGTGGATTGCTTGGTAATGAACAGTATCAGCCGTGGACTAACCCTAATGCAATACCTGAAAATGTATTTTATTATCAACCGCCAATGATTAACTACTCCCCCGGAGCAGGATTTTCAAGAGGCGGAAGTTATACCGGAGGCCATGGTGGAGGATATGAAGGATACATGGGGCCGGAGTCTGTTGCGCCCCTTGGAGGGTCATCAGGTAAATATGACTCAAGCACTTTGATACCGGGAACTAACACGCCAATACAGTCCTTGTTTGACTATGAAGCAGGTGATATGTCAGAAACCATATACGATCAAGATGGTAACATTGAGCGAAAATACTATGTCAATCCAAATCTAAGGCAAGACCTTGTTGCTCAAGACATTGAGAGAGCAAGGGAAGATGCTTACATTCAAAATGCAGCGCCTATTAAAACTGCTGTTGGTCAGATAGAACTCACCCCTCAACAGGTTGTAGATTGGAATAGAGGGGGCATTGGCTCTCCTTATATTCAAGACCAACTGCAAAATGAAATTGCTAGAGTCGCTAATGAGATTGCATTTAGGCCATCTACATTAACGGCTGAACAACAGGCATTTGAGGCTAGAGGAACAGGAAAATGAGGAATTCATTATGAGCGGTGGATCAACACAGGTTAGCACCACGAAAGTGGAGCCTTGGGAGGCTCAACAAGAGTTTCTTACCAGAGGTTTTGAGTCAGCGGCAAATCTATATGACAGAGGAGCGCCTAAGTATTACGGAAAAGAAACTCTAGCCGGTTTTGATCCTGCAACTACGCTTGGTCAAACCTCTACACTAGGGTATGCGGCAGGGCCGAGAGCCGCCGCACAGCAAGCCGCCGCAGAGAACAGGCTTATACAGGGATTAGGCGGAGAAATAGACACGGCAAGGTTTAATCCGATGATGGATTATCTTGGCCGTCAGATGAAGTCTAACCTTGAAACCAATGTACTTCCAGGCATTAGAGAATCACTTGTTAAATATCAGCCCGGAGGAAGCACCAGAGGCGATCTGGTGCAAGCAAGAGCAATATCTGATGCCAACCAACAGATGCTTGATAAAGCCTCTCAGATGACGTATGACGCTTATACAGGCGCACAAGACAGAGCGTTGAAATATGGCTCTCTTTACCCAACTATCATGGGCGCTCCATTGAGCATGTATCAGGCAATGTCTAATGTTGGAGATCAGCGTAGGGCTATGACTCAGGCTACTATAGACCGTGACATGGCACGATACGAGTACGAAGCCAATGCTCCGCAGAACGCACTGCGTAACTACATGGCTATGGTGTCTGGTGACTATGGCTCAACTACTACGGCTACCACACCGGGGCCAAGCGGTCTTAGTCAGTTAGGACAGATAGCAGGAATCGCAGGCACGTTGTTTGGTGGCGGGGGAATATTCAGATGATTTTTAATTACGGAGTATTGTAATGGCTAGTGTTTACGATGATAGTTGGATGCCTTGGTGGTTAAAAGACTTAGAAGAATGGACTAAAGAAAAATGGGAGGGTGTTCAAGAACTACCCGAAGTTGTAGGAGAGGTTGTTGATGATGCTACTGGCGCTCTTTTAGATTCTGAAAAAGAAAGAAAAGAAAGAGAGCAAAGAAAGATTGATGAAGCCAGAGCCGCCGCAAAAGCCATAGCCGATCTTACTCCCGGCCCTGCTGATCCCGGTATTTGGGCAGGAGGAGAATATAAACCTACTGATGAGTATGGGAGAGTATTACAGGGGCCGTTTGGACAACAGCCTCTTGCCCCAAGACAGGCTCAAGTTGTTAATAAAAAAACTCCGCTAGAAGAAAAAGAAGATTATATGAACCAGTTGCTTATGTCTGCTTTGATGGCAGGAGGCAAACGCACAGGTAGACAAGCACCTAGTTCATACGGAGTGGGTGCTCAAGTTCCCTTTGGTGATCCTTGGGTAATGCGTAGACCGTGGGAACAAGACTATAGGTATTTAAAATGATAGATGAACTAAGAAAACTATTTGCACCGAAGCCAACATCTGATATGAGCGGGTTTAGGTTTGCTGATCTGTTTGATAATAACAGGTGGGAAACAAGGAAGAAAGCAATGGAAGATGTAGCCCCTGACCGACAAGGGGATGATGTATACTACAGGCAGTATGTACCTAGACCATCAGCGGCTCCTGCGCTTACATCAGACCCATCTGTTCATGCAGATGCCGCTCCTGAAGGGTACGATTTTAAATTGCCGTTAGCAGGTGGTGCTGAAATAAACGTGGTTCCGCCTAGTGGGGCAGATCGACGGCACTATGAAAGAAGTCAAGGAACAACTGTTAAAAGAGTAACATCACCTGAAGGTGTAGTAACTACTACAGAGACTACTAAGTATGTTCCAATGGACGATAATTCTTATTGGCGCAAAGAGCATCGTGGTTATGAGCCTTTAGAGTTCGGGCCAACAAGAACTACAGGTAATCCTTTTGGCTATCCAATGCATACAGCCATTCAGGGGCCACCAAGATATACTGATGTATATCAGGAGATGCGAGGCGCTACACCCATGATGCCTATAAGCAACTATAGCCTTTCACCGTATGGGTATACACCTATTGAAATGCCTTCTGCTCCCCCCATATCAGGTATTGGAACAACGCATGGAAGGATGCCTATATTTGGTAGCAGAATTACTCCCTCAGTTCCTTCAGGATTACACCCCGGATGGGAGACTGGATACGGTATGGCAAGTCCTCAGTATGGATACACTACTACCGGCGCTATAACTCCGTTTGAGCCTGCTCCTCAGTCCATGCTAGATAGGTTCCCTAATAGCCCTGTTGGTATGTCGGATGCTGTGAGGAGAAGGATGCTAGAACTTATCCTTACTGACCCTAGCATAATTTTAGAAAGGAGCAATTAATGGCTTTACAGTTTCTACCTTGGCTTATAAGGGCTGGGCAAGGACTAGCCTCCGCTACTGGAGCGAAAGGTGTTGCTAGGGGTGCGGCTAAATATCTTGATCCACGAAAGGTTCCTTTAGAGAAAGGGAAAAGATATGATGTTGTCAACAATGTGGTTCAGGCTAGAACTAGAAGAGGTGCGATTCCTAACTATCTATCTCAGCCGGGGTTTGGGCCAACTGCTATCAAAGCAGGATTAACTTTAGGCGGTGGTAGTATTGCCGCTGATAGGATAGCCTCTATGATGAGGGATGATCCTAGTTATGAGATGGAAGATATCAAAGCCATCCGTGGGTCAATCCTTCCCTCTAATGAGATGCCTACTAAACTGGACTTTGAATCAAGGCAAGCCTTTGAAGCCAGAAAGTCAAAGAGAATGAACAAGCAGATGAAAAGACTGCTACAGTATTACGGCATTGTTAATCTTGTCAACCCTGATGCCGCATCTGATATGCTAAAGTTAGGTACAGCCATGCTTGAGCAAGAGATAGGTCAGATGGGTACTGATCGTCAGGCTAAAATCTTTGACGCTATCTTCAAGGATGGTTCCATGCCTAAGAGTGGAGCAGAAGCCGCAAGGATGATCCTCAATGCAGGCGGTACTGCTGAAGATGTGGCAGATATCACTGACATCTATGAGTCTATCACTCCTAAAGCCCCTGATCTTGCTGAAGATGAGCGTGGGGTATTGGATTTGCAACAGGCTAGAAGCCTTGTAGCCGCAGGCTATGACAATGAAGCAGTCAATCTTATCGAAGATTCCATTAGAGCGGGCAGACTGGAGAATGAACAAGAAGCCGGTATGCCAATGAGTCCAAGAAAGCAAGCACAGATGATGGTGCAGGCAATGGGTGGCGCGGCATCAGGTGGATTAGACTCCTCACTATTAAATATTGAACCAGAGTAAATGCCAACAATAAGATTCTCTTACGCAGGGCAGAAGTTTAAGACAGAAGTACCAGAAGGATTCAGAGATTTACCAGAGGAGACACAGCGTAACAGGATACTGACATCTCTGAACGCTAAGTATGGCGACAAGCCTGCCCCTGCTAAAGAAGATAAGAACATTCTGGATTACATTGCTCTTATTGAGCGCCCATCCCAAGCAGTCAAGGTAGGTCTTAAAGAGTCTACCATAGGTGGCGCATTGTACCGCTCATTGGGAGGGGTTGACCTTACTCCGTCTGAAGGATTCCTTACTGGATTCGGTAAGGGATGGATGGGAAAGGATGAAATCAGGACTCAGGATGCTTTACCTGATGACATGAACCCCATACTCAAAGGTGTGCTTGGGTTTGCCGGTGATGTGGCTACCGATCCTCTAACTTACTTCGGCCCTGCCGCAGTGAGAGCCACAGGAGCAGGCATTAAGAAAGCCAGTGATGTGACTGGTGCTACCCCTATGCTACAGAAAGCAGGAGAGGCTGTGCTTGAGGCTCCTATTTTACCTGAGAGCGTTAAGGGTGGGCGTACTGTAAGGGATGCACTGAGGGCTATGAACGTAGCCACTGGCCGAGGCAAGGAAGTTAAAGGTCTGGCCTCTATCTCAGATAGGAATGAGTTTCAGGATAGGGTTCGTATTGCTCTCAGCACTGGCGTTGATGACCTTGAAAGGTTCTTTAACAACAGAGCAGAGGAACTAGGCGTTGGTGTAGACGAGGTTAAAAAAGCGTTTCGTACCGCAATGGAACGTGAGAACGTGCTTGAGGATGTTATTGTAGATGGTGAGGTTCAGTATCTCAGGCAGATGGATGGCTCTCCCTTACTTGATCCCAAGACTGGCAAAAGAATAAAAGCGCAAAGAGTCCAGAGAGAGGATGGCAGTCCTGTTCGCAAACCTGTAGGCTCGAAAGAGGAAAGAATACTAGGTGACGAGGGTGTAAGACAGGTAAACGCTTGGGGTGATTTGTTTGATGAAGCCTCTCAGTATTCAGCGGCCTATGGTCAACCCATCAGAGAGATAACATCCAAAGGATACTTCCCCAGAGTTGTTAAGAGCGAGTGGAAGGATATCATGGATGACCTAAAGGTTGTCGAACTAGATGAGACTGACCCTATAAAACCTATCTATGGTACTAACTATAGGGGCGAGCGACTAGCCTACCGTGATGATGCTATTGATGACGCATCCAGAAAACTAAAGGATGATTACCTTGCAAGGTATGACACCGAAATAGGTGGGCCAAAGAATCCTGCTGATGTAGACTTCTTTGAACTTGATCCTATTGTCGCTATGGGTTCAAGGCTTGACCGTCAGGCTAGAGCATTGCAACGCAAGTGGTTTATTGATGAGATCACTGATAGCGGGTACGGTATTGGCTCTATGCTTTCTAGGTCTATGGTTAGTGATTTGATTACTAACTATAACAAGGCTTACAAAGGTACGAGAACGGCTTATAAGGATGGCGAGATATCTCGTCACTTCCTTGATGAGATATGGGCGTTGTCTAAAGGTGAGACTAGAAACTGGAATGGCTCAAAGGTTACCGGCCGTGACATGGTGTTCAAACCAGAAAGAGGTATTGGTAAGTGGGTTAGGCAAGTAGATGAAACCTTTGAGGTAAGAGAAGTTAATCCTTCTTGGAGAGGTAGACTTGACAAGGATCACCCACAGTTTCAGTGGCGTCCCATGTCTAAGCAAGAGCAGAGAGACTTCCTAACCAAAGATAAGTATGAGGTTGTCGAAGGTATACCTACTGGCTATGTATCGACTGGTATGTACAATGAAAGGTTCGATCACTTCTTTGAAGTCTTTGCCAAGGATCAAGGCAATCTAAGAGCAGACATTGTTGAAGAGATTATTGCATCTGAGTTGCGTGATCCAGATGAGATTGCATTACTGTTAAGGCAGAGGATACCCAACATCCAGAAGGGAACTCTTGCTGAGTATAACTCAGTGGTGATGAACGCAGACAAGGCCGCTAAGAAAATCTTGGATGAAGCCGCAATGGAGACTGAGAAGTTCTATGCTCCGCAGGCTATACGCAGACAGATAGAAGATACACTTGATGTAATGTCTGGCCCCAAGAGAGACAACGAGTTCATTAACTTCTACGACAAACTCCAGAATACATGGAAGTCATGGTCGTTAGGTGTGCGCCCTGCCTATCATTCTCGTAACGCTATCGGTAATATGTGGAACGCATACATGGTAGCGGGTGTGCACAGTGTTCAACCCTTTATTGATGCCGCTAAACTACAGTATTATGGTAGGTTTGGTGGCAGTGAAGCAAGAAGGCGTGAACTTGTGGATAACATGGGCGGTGTTAAAGGGCCGATCCATGATCTCAGCAAGATCAACGATAAGGAGTGGACTCAAGAGTTTGCCGGTACTGGATTCACTATGCAACAGTTGTATGATGGCGCTCGTATGCGTGGTGTTACTGCCGGTCACTACACTAAAGATACCATCCGCGAGATGGAACTGGCTCTCGCTGTCAAGACAGGTGAGGGTAGTTTCTTCCAGAGGTTTATTGGCCCAGAGAACCCGCTTGTTCGGGGAGGGTTTGCTGTTGGTGGAACCATCGAAGGCAATGCAAGGTTCGGTGTATTCCTGAATACAATCAACAATATCAGGAAGAATCCAAGTAAGTACGAGTGGACTGCCCCTGACGGAACCAAGCACAAACTATCTGATGGTGTGCCGGAAGGATACTTCAAGACTGAGACTGAACAGTATAGAGATAGGTTTATCAATAACAATATACCTATAACTAAAGATGATATGATAATGGATGTCGCATCTCAGGAAGTTAAGGCGGCTCTGTTTGACTACGGTGATGTGTCTAGGTTTGAGCAGAACGTACTCAAGAGGTTCATGCCGTTCTATACTTGGTCACGCAAGAACATCCCCGCTCAGTTTAAGGGACTGATTCAGAACCCTGAGCGTGCAGAGAAACTGGCTATTGCCAAGCAACAGTTTGAGCATGAGACAGGTGAGATGGACTACAGTGACTACGGTAAGTTCTGGGGTGATCGTGTCCCGGTATTCTTTGGTAACGAAAGCGAGGGTGTGGTTAAAGCCTTTACTCTGCTTAACCTGTTACCGATGGCCGACCTTCAGCGTATGATTTCCCCTAAAGAATTAGTTGGTGACTTGGCTACTCCTCTGATTAAGCAACCGCTAGAGCAACTTGCTAACTACGATACGTTTATGAAGAGGGCTATCAAGTCTTATCCGGGGGAGACAGAGGACTTCCTTGGTGTCAAACTCCCTCCGAGACTGCACCATCTGGCTAAACTCTTAGTACCACTGTCTGATATCAACAGGCTAAACCCTGCCGGGGTGTTCGGTGAGAACATTCAAGACCCTGTAACTGGTGTGCCTACTGTAAAGACAGACTCTTACTTTGGTTTGGGTACGTCAAGGGAATCCTATAAGGATGTGAATGAATCTGCAAGATGGGTCAGGTTCTTCTCAGGCGTGCCTACTTATGATGTAAACCTAAAGCGTACCCAATACTTTATGAACAAGAACCTAAAGAAAGACCTTGCTGAATTAAAAGGCAGGATCAAATGGGCGGCTCGTAAAGGGGAGAACAGAAAGATGGAGGACTTGATGAGGCTCATCGAAGCAGTAGAGAAGGGCGAGACTGTAGACCCATTCCAGAGGAGATCATGAAGAAACTACTACTAGCACTGGCATTGGTTGCATCACCAGTCATGGCCCAGAATCCCCCGATAGGTATCAAGCCTGTTGTAGTTAATATGCAGTTGTTCTGCGCTGATTCGTTTGAGTTCCTGATGAATGTACTAGCCGCAGACTTCAGTGAATATCCTGTTATGCTTGGCTATCTTAAAGAAGAGCCTACCAATGCCCACACTTTGGTTTACTTTGTCAACAAAGAGATGACCACATCAACTCTGGTTGTATCCAAGAAGAGCAAGGACAGAGAGCAAGCGTGTATAATCTGGTCGGGTAAATCACCTAGCGGCATGGCGTTCTCTGTAAATCCTAACCCTATGTTTGCTGATGAACTATGAGCAGGCGGGAAAGTGATACCGTAAAATTATCTGACAAGACCAATGTTGGATTGCCGTTAAGGAATCTAATTGGGCTGGCATCAGCCGTAGCCATTGGAACGTGGGCTTGGTTCGGGCTTCAAGAGAAACTGAACCAACATGATATGCGTATCCAACTGATGAGGGCAGAGGTGGATAGCAACTCTGAGTTCTCTCAGCAGTTACAACGTGGAGAGATTAGTACAGCATCTTCACAGGAGATGTACCTACTGCTTGAGCATACTAGCCGACAACTAAGCGCGTTAGAAAAAGCAGTTGCAGAAGGTAAAGCGGTAAGTATTAACAAACAGCAGGAACTTACACTGAAGTTTTTAGGTGACAGGGTAAATACCTTGGAAGCAAAGATTGAAAACATCAGGGATAAGATGGCGGAGATGAAGGCTAACGGCAACGGGGTGCATTGAATGGAAACATTATTTGTATTGATTCTCTATATCAACGGTGTCGCCAAAGAACACATGGCCTATTGGGAAGACCCAGTTATTAAGGAATGGGTTGAGATGGGGCTACCGGGATGCCTTGCTATGAAGCGTACCCTAAAACGACAGGGATGGCACGACAGCGATGGCGGTAGATATGTGTGCGAGAGGCGCGTAGTAGAGACAAGAATAGATTGGGAAGGTAAGAAGGTTATTGCAAGGATTATTGAATGAAACACTTAGAGGAGAATAATGAAACGTATTTGCGACACCTACGAAAAGCAATGTATATTAGCGTTTGTATGCTGGCTGGTTGCTGTACCGCTTTTCTTCATGCTCTTCTTCCCATGATATTTACAAAGACAACCAGTAGGATACTTAGTCATGTTAAAGATGTTATCAACAATAGGAGGTGCGTATGTGGGAAAGATTCAAAAGCCTAGATGGAAAAGTGAAGATTGGAATCATAGCCGCTTTAGGAATATTTATCTTGCTCTCTGTGTTCTGGGGTTAGTAGGTTGCGGGACAGTAAAGAAAGCGGGGGTGGTAGCGACAGCCGCTGGGACGGGTGCCGTTGCGGGGACTGTATTGAGTTCGGGTGCGATTGCGCCGATAGCGGGAGCCATGACAAGTGCCTTTGTGGCAGATGTGGCAACAGCAGTGACGGACACATCCCGTACTACTATGGGTGACGGTTCACGATCTTGCGCTCCAGATAACTTCTGGACACTACTTGGCTCCCTCGCTGAGATGGGAGGTTGGTTGCTTATCCTTGTGGTAATAATCCCAATGGTGCTTGGATGGTTTCTTCCCGGCCCTGTGAAAATGAAAGGGAGGGACAAGCATCCTAACCAGTTTATAAGGTGAGCGACTTTACCAAGGATTGCATACGATCTATAACTGTAATCGTAGTCTATATAATATTTGTAGCAATACTATTCGTTTTAACTTATGTCTGATAAACCTTTAGTCATAGTAGAGTGGCGAGATATAATCGCAACATCGGGGTGGGAGCAGGAAGTATCTTGCCCCACCCTTTTTACTGTTGGGTGGCTTGTTAGTCAGAGCGATGACACAATAGTTATAGCAAATACAGTAGACTTAGAGGACTTCACGGGAGAGAATCGTCCACCTGTGTACTACGGACTTCATGCTTTTCCTTCTGGCGCTGTCGTAGAAGTTCACCATATTCAGAAAGACTCATACCCCATTTCTTTTCAAAGACAGCAGGCCAAAGCGTTCCGCTTGGAGCCTTCTCATAGCGGTGCTTATGACAATACATAGCAAAGTGGTACTTCAAATCCTCCTGATCCTTGCTTAACTCCTTCGATCTGGGAGTTCTTTCACCTCTTTTGATCTGGCTGTAGATTTTCCTTTCAGCCAACAACTTGGTGTCCTTGGGTTTGCTCCACTTAGCCATAGGTAGGTACTACTCCATGTGAGATCGTTCAATACAGGGCATCTGAGGGCGTCTCATGGCCTATCTCATTAACTTCCTCTGGGTGATAGCATGAATGGAGTCATAGTACCCCTCTCCATCCAGTCCCTCAAGCATAATAACCCCACGCCACCACTGGTATTCCGTGTCCCGACACCAGTTCTCTGAGTAATGAGGGTGAGAGAAGCATCCACCGCTCAGCCCGAATATCTTTTGCCCATCTGGTCTGGTATGTTCAGCATGATTGTACAGATGTGAGTGACCTTGGACAGAAGAGCAATGTAATTTAGACACAAGCGCATGACCTACATGAGTTGAGGAGATAGGACGACCCGATACTCCGGTGGTAAAGTAATGACTGAAGGTGATTCCCTTGATAGTCAGGCTACGTTTGAATGGTGTAGTTTTCCAACCAAACTTCTTGTACTGAAGGTCATCAATAGAGATCGCGCCATCCAGTTCTGGGTTGGAATTGGTAGCACGATTGATTCTATCTTCGTGATTCCCTAATGTCATGTACCACTTGGGCTTGTATCTCTTCTGATGAAGCCTAGCCTTTGCCTTGTTATGTTCCTTGATAGGGGCAAACAGTTTCTCCTGTGCATCTATAACTGCATCCACATCCTTTCTATATCTACGTCCCTCAAACCCTTTGGTTCCCTTGTCGTATGACGAGAGCGATGGCATATCAGCCATGTCGCCAAGACATACTATATACTCAGGCTTAGTCCTGACTATGTAGTTACCTAACGCAGTAAACCTGTCGTTGTCATAGTCCGGGTGAGCGTGAGGATCACCGATTATTAGTAGATTCATGTCGTTTTTCTACCTCTTTAATGATATGTTGATCGCGTTCTTCTGTTGTAGAGAACGGCCCTTTAGCACATAGGTATGTCAAGTGATTGTCGGCAAGCATATACCAGTATTCCTTGTTGTCCTTATCACCTATTGCATACCTCTCACATCTATAGTCTGTTCCTTCTACCCTTCCGTGATTAAAACTTCCTCCCCTACCCCAGTTTATCTTTGTCATTCTTTATCCTCAATGAACTCCACTGCCTTAACTCAAGGCACTTCTTGAACACATCGAAGTGATCCTTTGGTTCAAATACTTTCTGCTCGTATTCTCCTGTCTCTTTGTCAAGTCTTAGTATTATCCCCAAAGGCCACCGTTTCAACCCATCAATCCTCTTGATTGCTTGGGCGTATGCCGTAACCTGTAGGTGGTATGGCTTGTAGATTTTCTTGGACGTTTTGAAATCTATTACACAAACACGACCATTAATCTTTGCCACTGCATCTACGGTTCCTGCATATTTAAATCTATCACAGTATATCTTACGTTCTGCATCACTCCAGTCAGGATTAACATCTTCTAACCATTTAAGGAAAGCCTTAATCGGATTGAATACATGATGGCCGGGATCATTGCAAGCGTGACCAAAGGTTATGTAATCTTCAATCCACTTGTGGGCATCGTTCCCAATCTCAAGGGCATCTTCGATTACACGATGGTATTCCTCCTCGCCTACACTCAGCGCCCAATCAGTTAAGTTCTTGGGAAAACAGCCGTCAACCACACGCGTGACTGACGGCACTTTAATCCCATCGACCTTGTACGAATGAGCCTTGTCATCGTAGTCGAGGTCATACTCCCTACCATTTTTATATGTGATAATCATTAGAACGGTATATCGCTGTCGATCTCCTTATCTGTTCGTGAGCGACTTGCCCCCGGAGTCTCAGACTTAGAATACTTTTCCCTAGCCTGCTCCTTAGTAAGTACAGTATAGTCAGAACAATACTGCTGTACTTGAGCGTTGTCCATAGCACGAAGGTCAACAGTCAGTGCAGGTTTACCTTCTCCCGCCCCTTCCCTTGCTCCGATCCAATGCCAACCTGGACTTGTGATGTAGATTTTACTGCGGTAATCATCCATCCATTCCTCAGTCTTACGGTCATTGTTCCATAATCCTGTGCGGTTTTCAGTGACGAATTTATCTGCCATTTTAA
>MDSZ01106572.1_pt1 | contig 14036 bp, 13 predicted proteins | sample 811201 | NCBI WGS metagenome assembly MDSZ01 (sample SAMN05326647, study PRJNA326480) | marine metagenome | isolation source: seawater | place: Indian Ocean: North | collected 2010
ACCATTTCTATAAAAGATGATGAGTGGGATACTGTTGGTGAGTGGATGTGGAACAACAGAGAATCCTATAACGGTCTTTCAGTGTTACCCTATAATGGTGGTACCTATATCCAAGCACCCTTTGAAGATTGCACAGAGGAGAAGTATAACGAGCTTGTAGAAAAGTTGTATGAAGTTGATCTTCTATATGTTAAGGAAGATGAAGACAATACCGACTTATCAGGAGAAGTTGCTTGTGCTGGTGGACAGTGCGAGGTAGACTTTAGTTACGCTAACAGCGTAGACACTAAAAGTCAAGATCCTCAATAGAACTAAAGTCGAAGTCATCATCGTCTTCATACTCTAGATGTTCTAATGCATCGTCTGCCGCTGCTGCATCTTCTATTCCTAAGACCACTTGGTCCATTGTAATAGTTTCACCTGTGACTTTTATTATGTTTCTAAGAACTCTTCGCATATATGGATCTATACCCATTAGATATAACCGTAGACATTCTAGTCCCATACTAACTAATGCGCTAGTACTCCAACCTGCGGAGAGGTTCTTAGGGTCAGCCAACGCATCAGGATCATATAGATACTTATGGGATTGACTTCTTAGTAATCTTTTAGCAACAGGATCTGGTATATTTTTGAATAAACCCATGTGATACATTTGATTAATATCTGCCATTGCATCAATATCTGTAACATTCAAAGTAAAGTGTTTGCTCTTCCAATACTCAGGATGTTCCTTTAACGCAGATCTCCACTTCTCAATTGCAGTATCTGCCTTTCCTTCCCCAAAAAGCAATACAAATAGTTCCCTTTCCCTTCTTTCTTCTGCTAATCTTGTGCCCGGCTTTTTCTGATCCCAAACACTACGCAGTCGTTTACGACCCATCAAACGTTTTTTCTTTAGTTCAGAGTATTAATCCTTCCATTCTCAAAAATAATCTTGTAAACAAAAGGGCATTTTATCAATAGGATAGTTTAAGACCTCGATGAACGAAGTTGAGAACATGCAGGTTAAGGCTAACCGTGTTATAATCAGAACGTCTGATGATACCGACCTCTCACTAGAGGACGTTAACATCATCAAAGGATCGCCAGGTCTCTATGTAGAGATGCAAAAGAAAATTGGGGTAGATAACGATGGAAACGATCTAAACCAAAGACAATTGCTACTAATACCTTGGGAAAGAGTAGTTGAAGTAAACTGGACAGAGCCTACACTAATTGACCAAGTCAAGGAATTTGTAATCCTAACACAATTAGAAGACTTCTCTGATATACTGGAAGAACTAGAAGAAGAACTATCAGATGCGTCTGATGCGGTTGATGATAAGGGAGAAAATCCTTACAAGTAGGTGATTAGTTGACGTCAGAAGATGAATTTTTCAAAGACGCTGAGCATAAAACTCAGTTTGTTGAGACAGATGGTGATATTGTTCACCCCGACCTTATTAGAAGTCTAAAACAAAATAGGGACGAGGTAGTGACCCTATATGCAAAACTAATTGCTAATCCATACCTTGCCCCAGAGTTAGTAGACGACTTTAGAAGCAGTTTGATGAATACATTAGGCTCGCTTATTGAGCATGGCATCCCAGTTAGCCACGACTCAAAAATTAGAACCGCTGATGATATCATCAAAGAAGGTTTAGCAGAATTAGGCGGAATTTTAGGAGCTAAGGCTTTTGGTATAGGCTTGAAAGCAAAAAGATCTTTTGATGAGTCTATGAAGGACATTCGCGAAGGTGGAGATGATTTTAAAATTTATAGAGATCCAGACACAGGCGAGTATTATTTTATTGACCCGGACACAGGAGAGGAAGTCGACTGTGATGCGGATGGAAACCCATTGGAGTGATTAAAAATGAGTGAAGAATACGATTATGACGAAGAACAAGAAGACGGCGACCCTCAGTGGCGAGCACTTTCTCCCAAAGAAAGAAAAGAACTTCTAAAGAATGTTTTCTCTAACAAGGATTGGTATGAAGATGGCGGCTTACCTGTATTTGAAGGAGGTAACGCAAACCCGCTGTTTGAAGTGATTGGTAACCGTGTTGGAGCACCAGCAAAGGAAATTACGCGATACTATGCAGCATGGCTTAACTCACAAGGCTTCAACGCAGAAGAGTATCTTAGAGCACCGAGCTCTAGTTCAGCATCTACTACCTCCAATACAAATCTTGCAGACTTTATGATTAAAGAAGAGCCACAACCTACATCTCAGAGTCAAAGTATGGGTATGGGAATGATTAGCGAACCAGCACCTATGCCTGCCCCACCCGGAGCAAGTGGTGATGCCGCAGGTATGTGGGCCATGATGAACTTCCTTACATCACAGCAAAGAATGGCTATGCAACAGCAACAATTTCAGATGATGCAAATGATGGAGCAAAGAAAGTTAGATCAGAATCGGGAGGAAGGTCAGCGTAGGGAAGCAATGGCCAGAGACCAACAGTTCATGAATCAACAGATGGCATTTATGCGAGAAATGATGAAGAAGTCTGGTGATGATGGATTCTTTGATTCTGATATGAAAAAGATCATGAAAGAGAAAGTTGTTGACCAAATGTTAGGTGGTGGTGAATCAGATTGGAAAGAAATGGTGAAAGACGTTGTTGGTTCCGATACACTAAAGGCTGCTGCTGCAGGAATAGGCAGTGCAATTGGAAGTAGAAATAACATACCTGCTGGTTATGACGTTCCTGGCTATAACCCGTATGCGCAACCTGTTGCACAGAATCCTCAGCAACAAGTGCAACAGTTACCACCTCAAGCAATGCAACCCCAACAAGCACCTCCACAGCAGATGGATGGAGTGTTCTTTGACGACCAATTACCAGCACAACAATCTCAACAAATGCCTCAAGGGGAACCATCCAGAGATGATTATGCGAAGATTATTTTGGAGTCATGGGTAGCAAGTCTGGGACCCGCAGTAAACGATCCGGATACAATGAAGGCTCTAAAGGAACAGGTGGAAGTAGCCGTTGATACAACCTTGATAGAGGGTGACGGATTACTACCCAATTACAAACTAGGCATGATGACCGACAAGATGTTGTTGATTAGAAACCTAAGAGATATTGGATTGGGCATCAAGGACCTACGAGAAAGAACCCCTCAAGGCGATGTACCAGGACCGATGGTCATGGGTGTTGTTGTTGAGGAGCTAAGAAAGCGCCCTGAGTTCTACAACATATTTGCTACAAACACATACGATGAACTTGTAGCAATTATTGAACCATTCAAGAATGCTGGTGAAGTAAGATGGGATTATGAATACCTCTTAGACCCTGACTCGGCCACCATGTGTAGGTATCTAATTAGTGCCATCCAGAGTGACGCACAACAGAATGGCGCTCCTCCTATCCCAGGAAGAGAAGTTTTTGAGGGATAAAGATGGACTTGTTTGATCCCAGAGTCTTAGGCAGTAAGTCTGGCACATTGCTAGATGGAGAAGAACTTCATGAGGATATCCTTGCTGATGAGACTATAGCGGATCTTACAACAGTTGGAAAGTATATGCCCCTTTGGGCCTACATCACAATCTTTTTCCTTCCTGCAACTATAACTACATTAGTCCTACTATATGCAGTAGAGTTAGAAATACTATCTTCTACTATAATTGGATTAGCAGTTATGAATGGTTCAATCAATGTAACTATTGCCTGGTTGACTATTAGGCTCGATGGGCATTCGGCAGAAGCACTAGATCACCTTGATACAATTATTCACTCCATGGGTGAACTTGAAGCAACTCTGGATAATGCAAACGATAGAGTCACGGAGTTTACTTCTGACCTAGATGAAGCAAAAGAACTTTTTAGAAAGGTAGGTGTTGATTTAGACGGCTTGGATCTAGAACCTGTTGCTGATGTTGTTGAAAAACTAAAAGAAAACAAAGATGGTTTAAGCGAAGTATTGGATAACTTAAGGGATATAGATGTTGGAGAGTATATTTCCCAAGCAAAAAGAATTGAGTGGAAAGAACTACTTAATGCTGCTGAGGAAATAATGGGCTTTATCAGTTCAAAAACTACTTCACAGAACCCTATGATGAAACCACCTGCACGACCTACACCAGTTTCAATTCCTGAAATGAAGACTTACATAACGGAAGACGAAGAAGCATTTCTAAATGAAGAACCGGACCTAGTTCTTGCACCACCTAAAAAGAAAGTTTTAGATCTTACTCCTCCAAGGAGATAATCTCTTCAACCTCTCTGAATAGTACGTTTGTAAAAGGTGGTTCGTTTTGACCACACTGGATCTTTTCAGCAACAGTTCTAACAATTATATTGTCGTCTAGAAACACAACACCTGAGCAAGCGTCCTTTACCAACTTGACTAAGTTGTCTAAGTCAGGTTTCTTAACACGCCAGGTTTTCTGAACAGGTTTTCTTTTACGATACTGGGATTTAGGTAAAGCAATACCAAACTTAACAACCATGGCTATTGGGCCAGTAAGTGGCTCTTGACCAATCATCGCATCTTCCGCATACATTCGGATAACACCCTTTGCATCTTTGCTTTTCTTAGGATCATACGCCCTTGCAAAGCCACCACGAGTGCTAAATCTAGGTCTCCCTTGAGCCACTGGCTCACCGGGTATTGTGAACTTAACCTTACGTCCACTCATGTTACAAACTAATTCTCTGAGCTTATGACTATTGTTATATCGACCCACCTTGTGCGACCTTACATGCACGACGGTAAGATACTCCGGGTCAAGTTCAAACCCGGTGTCGCCCCTCAAAAAAGATTTGAGGGCGTCGTTCGTATTCTTACAGATCTTATTGAAGATGGGATGCGTGACGAAAAAGTTAGACTAAAGGCCGTCGCTATTGTAAACGCTGCTGGTGTTAGAGGTCATGATGAACTTGGTGAAATAAAAGCCATTGTAAAGTGGGTCCAAAGAAACATGATTTATAGAAAGGACGCCTTTGGTGTTGAGTTTTTTCACACTGCTAGTAGACTTATTAGAGATATAGAAAGTGGTCAGTCCGCTGGAGATTGTGACGACTTTGTTATTCTTGCAGGTGCACTACTTGGATCTTTAGGATACCCAGTTGGTGCACTTATAGTTGACTCAAATAATGATGGTGTATTCAACCACGTTATGTTGGTCACAAAGACGTTCGGCCCAACAAAACAGTTTGGAAGAAACTGGATCCCTTGTGAGTTAATCTATCCTGAGTTTAAGATTGGACAGTCAGTTCCTATATCAAGAGTATATCCACTTATGGCTGACGCACAAACAATGCGAGCACCAGTTATGACTTCGGATTCAATCAGAGGAATATCTGGACTAGGTATGTCTAGAAAGGAAATTGCAGACAAACATCCAGCAGATACAAGCTCTCATCACATCGATGTTATGAAAACAAACATGGATCGTGGCATGGCTTTCAAGCAAGCACATGATGCTGCAAATCGTGCAGGATTCTTACCAAAAGAAGAAGTAAAGAATTGTGGTTGTGGACAATACCCATGTAAAACATATGGATACAAGGGTGGTGCAAAGAAACCAGAGAGTGCGACACAATCTGCATTGGGTAGTTTGATTAATGCACATCCGGTAGTCAGAATGCTTGGTAACTTAATGAGGTGATTAAATGGGTATTTTTAGCGAACTTGGAAACGGTGCCAACTACACTAACATGGGTGCCATTCCCAAGTCAGACGATGCGTACAGAATACTACAAGCACCACAGTATGATAATATGGGCGATATTAATTGGTCAACTGGCGAAACATGGGGTATCCTTATGAGTGGGGCCGCCCTCGGCCTACTTGCGATAACCTTGTTTAATCGCTACTACAAGTGAGGAATAAAGATGCCTTCAATGAACACCGGAATGAGAAGAAGAACTGGCACTGTAATGAATACAGGCGCTAGTGCAGGGGCCAAAGGAGGATACTACGGTTACTCCCACGCTGGCTTTGGAAGACGACGACCTCAGCCTATTGCTAGTTGCAAAAGCGGACCAGCGGGCTTCTATGGTCTAGGCTCTGGATGGTATGGTAACGATAACATGGCAAAGCGCGATATGCCACCCAGTGGTTTCTACGGTGTGGCTGATAACTCAGATGCACTAGTTGAGGCTTACCTTAACGGGCACTACCTTTCCGGTGTAGACGAAGAACCAGTTGTTGGTGAAGACCAACTCTTTGGGGACGTAACTACTAGTGAGTCCTTTATCACATCTCAAATGGCTTTAGGTATTATTGGCGTTCTTGGTTTAGTGCACCTATTGAAGTGAGGGAGTGATCCCTTGCAAGTCGGTGTTAATCGAACAGGCACGATGAGACCTTCGGGCTCTATGTCTGTAGGTGTAAACACTCGACCCTCTACCTCGACAACCATTTCAGTTCCCTCTTTTGTTTCACAAAAAGCAAAGCAAGCAGCCGCAAGTGCTAGCAAGGTTATACCAAAAACACTTGAAGAAGCAACTAAAGCATTGGAGCAAACCGCTAAAAAAATAGAAAAGGAAACTGGTTTGAAAACACTAAGTCCCGAAGAGCAAGAAAGACTCAAGAATATAGCAAAGCCTGCGCCTAAAATAGTGGAAGATATTAAAAATAAAATTGGTAGAAAGCCAATTCCAATCATCCCAGTCTCTCCTAAGAAGGGACAGTTAATTCTCCCTAAGCCAACAAAGCCAGCAGATCCTGTTGTAATGCCAGGACAAAGACCAGTAATGAGTTCTGTAAACTGGGAAAATCAGTTTCGCAGACAATACGAAGCAAACAAAGAACTGGTTCAAAGAAGTGCTAAATTAAATGCAAAGATTGAGGCTCAGAAAAGGGAACTAAATGCATACAAAACCGGCTTACCTGGGCGCTTCGCTAGAGCAGGTAAAGCAACAGAAGATTCACAGAGGCCTTATGCCGCCATGACTCGCATGGTAACCCCAAGGGTTAATGGTATCAGTGGTATCGGAGGCATGGAGGAATCGACCAGTTGGGGACTTGCAGGACTCACAACATTGGTGGTATTAGGTTTCATTATAGGGAGGGTTGAGTGATGTTAGGGCATATACGTAGTATGATGAAGACTCCTAACTATACGTATCAACCCTTGACGATATTTGAAACAACAAGGAGTAACAAACCTGCCAAGAAATATATGTCTACCCCACCTAGACCATTTAGTGTTGAACCAGTGACCTCTATGCCTGCCCGCTCTAAAATTGTTCCAAAGGGACAAATGCAATACTTTGATATAAACCAGGCAGCAAGAGCCATGAGTACTCCAAGACCTGTTCCAAGAGCAACACCTTCTAGCACCATGTTCACAAGAAAGGTGGTAACTGGTCAGCAATACAATCCATTTCTAAATGCACCACTAAAAACCTATGAACAATGGGATATGGGCAACCCAACCCCCGATAGTGTCGGGGAGGTTCAATCAAGATTCAATGCATATCAAAGATACGCCCAGCAGTGGAAGCAGGTAAACAGGGGTGACGAACTTTCAATCTCAAGTGCAATCTTACAGGCAAAGAAGATTAGAGACAGTCAAATCAGTATTTTAAGATCCGGAGCAGTCCCCTCTAAACAGCCAACAAAGGCAGATAGAGAAAAACTTCTTCAACAAGATCTTGAAAGAAGAAACGCAGAACTCAAGCAAAAACAAATGGCAGAATCGGTAGCAAGAGAAAAGGCTGCAGCAGAAGCCGCGAAGCGAGCGAAGGATGAAGAGCAACGACAGGCTGCACTTCGTGCTGCAGAAACAGAAAGGCTACGTCAAGAAGCAATTGCTAAGGCCGCAGCCGATGCTGCGCGAAAGAAAGCTGCCGCAGAAAAGGCTGCTAAGGAAAAGGCTGAGGAAGAAGCAAAAGCCGCTGCCGCTGCAGCAGCACAAAAGAAACCAGTCTCGACACCACGACCAAGCGTCCCAACAATGCCAAGTCTTCCATCATTCAATAGGCCGTCATTCAATAGGCCATCTTTTTCTATGCCAGGATTTGGCGGCCTAACTCCACGGCAAAAAGTTGAGAAAATAGCCCATCAAAGAGAGCACACCATGATGCGTATGCGACAAGGTGCTCAGATGAATATGGATGAGGTCACAAAACAAGTCCCAGTGGATCCTAACGCCACCTCTCCTCAAATGCAAATTGCACCACCAGAGGCATCTCTTCAAGGATTCGCTAGAACTCGCGAGTCAATGAAGAGGTTGCTTTCATGACCTTGGCACATCGCGCTACGCGAGCCAGTGGGGGTTTTAGCGGTCTTGGTACTCCTTCTATTTATTCCAACGATATTACTATAGTTGATGCTGCAATTCAGTATCAAGGTAGACCGGCCAAACCAATCTATAGATCTGGTAAGTGGTTGGTAAAGAAGTTTCCAGCACAGATTGGGGCAAATGCCAGTATTTTGCTAACAGTTTCTGGAAAAGGTGGAGCGTTTGTTTCTGGCACCTTTATGATAGATAACAAAGAGCACTATCTATTCGCACTTAGAGCAAAGGCAGGGAGATACGAAATTAAAACACAGATCCCCTTTAACTCACTTCCAAACTTTAGATTCAATATTTCCAACAACTTAGATAGTAGTATATCTACTCAATATCTCTCTACTAGTGTAAAGAATGCTATTGCTAATGAGGCAGTATTAACAAGTAAACCAAACCTTACTTTCCAGTCACCTGGATTAGGTTTTGGTTTCAATGACCCCACAAACCCAACAAAGTCTAACACCATGATCCCACAGACTACCTCTGACCAACCCTTAGCAACAGAAGATAAATACTGGGATGGGAATCTAAAGTCACACTCATGGGATCAACACGGGAAGTCTCTTGGGACAAAGGGCGCTTTACCGCACCCCGACTACCCTAGAATAATTGGGGATACAACAGGTTACTACGCATTCACAGGTTCAACCTACTTAGCAGACTACGATGCTGATGGAAAGTTTCTTGGATGGAATTGTGTAGAAAAGTCAACTTATGATATTGAAGCAGGACGCCCTATTTGTGTTGTTATGCAATGCTTTGCACACGAGTCATTAGGGCAGAAGACAATGGATCTGGCTACATTTATTGCGATGAATAGCCCAATGTGGCTAACTGCAGGAGCTGCTGCTGCGGCTTTACCCGGTGGTATAACTCTCGAACAATATAAAGAGAAAAAATACAAGGAATATCTTGCTGCCCAGCCTATTAGCAGGTGGTTATACGCCGATGGTATGCAAATTCAAAAAAGCGACTTATTCTTAATGACTAATGATAACATGGGCTTAACGTATAAAGAAACACCTAACTCAGAGGCCATAAAACTAATCAAACCAGAATCAATGGGTTCTTATCCACACAGTAACCCAGCCGACGTGTTAAATATGCCTATACAAACTTGGTATATGATACCAGAAAAGTTTACACAATCTAATGGTAATAATGTAAAGAAATCGACTCTTGGAGCTAAAGTTGAGTGGTGGACAGGATCTGGCTGGTCTTCACCTCAGGTGCACCCACCCTCAGATGCAATTTGTAATAAGATGGGTAAGTTCAAACTAACTTTTAGGTTTCCTAGGGCTAGTAAACCTACAGAGTATTTCCCACGGTATAACAAAAAAACAGACAGTGTAGAATACCAAGTTCTAGGACAGAGCCCTACTACAGCAGGCGAGGTAGTATCTTTTGACTTGAATAATAAAAAATACTTTGTAAAAAATAAAGTTGAATATGGTTTAATGATTAGACCAGGAGAACATCCTGCTACAGGTATAATGTTCAATAAAGAACCACAGGGATTCTTTAGCACAATTTCAAGTTTTAACTTCATGGTCACAGACCCAATTACTTATGCAAAGCACGACTTACCACACATTGGGAACGCTATTTACAAAAATAAAAGTTTCAAGCCTGGCTCGTATGTTGTAGCCATAGGAGAGGGTTTAGGGCAGTTTGATGGGATACATGATCTAGCAATTTCAAAAAAGCCCAATCTAGATATCATTAGAGATCTTAGAAACAAAGGCTTCTATCCAGATCAGGACGTAGGAAAACGAAGAACTGCTGGTAGAAGCGGCGAACTTGCTGGCACTACAGAGTCTGATTATATTACTGGTTACCTAAGACATATTACCACAGAAGATCTACTAGACGACCAAGAGATTATGGTGGAACAAGAAGTAAAAGATATGTGGATGGAAACTTTTGGTAAACCATTAACTGCTAACACATTTAGAGAACTTGCCACAGTACCAAGAGCCAATGGTGGTATGGGGTTAAAGAACCAAGATCCAGACAACCCACTAAATTATATTAGAACAGTCAGAAGTGGAACTATTAGTTTCCCTTATTCAATTCTTATTATGCAAATACCAGATGTATATACTGGACCATGTATTGACTTTGACGAAACTGGTAAGATAATTCCCTCAGACGATCCTACTAAGAGATATGTTATTACTGGGCCTAATGATAAGATCTACCTACATATGCTAAATAAATTAGGTAGAGCGTGTGTACAAGATTTCGATATCTATGAAGAGATAATAGTACAAGTTCCCATTGAGGAGTTTAAAGAATCAGACTTAGTCGAAGCGGGTGAGGCCGAAGGAACTACAATAGATATTACCGAAGAAATTCAAGCAGAAGAGGTAAAGGATGCAGAAGAGGCTGCAAGAAAAAGAAATGAAATTAGGTTTCGCAGACGTGGTGTAAGATACACCGACTCTTGGTGGGATGCCAACTTCAAATATGGTAACAAGGACGTAATCAAAAAGGATCCAACTACAGGTCAAGTATTCGCGGGAGCACTAGGAGCCTTTACACAAGGTAGTGATTTCTATGTTGAAGATGTAACAGAGAAATGGGGCTCACTTTCTGGAGGCCCAACCTACTCCCCAATCATGAGTGATATTGCGGGTCTCGGCGCAGCACACGAGGAAGAATTGCCAGAGTTTAGTATTCTAAACTTCTTTTCAGATACAAGTGGCAATACAGCAGAAGTTGTTGGTCAGAACATTGGTAAGACTGCTGGAGCAGCAACTGGGGAGTTTTTAACAGAACTAGCTGAACACACCGAAGAAATGTCTGTTGGTGAAAAGATCGGCGTTGTAGGTGTAGGCTTAGCAGGTGGTGGAATTTTTCTTACACTAGCAGGTGTAACCGCAGGTGTAGCAATGTGGGGAGCAGGCAAAGGCATAGCAAATATCTTACAAGGTGCAGGTAAAGGGGTCAATGCAGTCTTTACCGGTGGTTAGGCATAGTGTCTTAAAGAACAAGGGTATGCGGTGAAGTAATGGCGGTCTCAACTTCGCAAGCAGAAGAACTGGTTAATCAGTTCAAAAGCGAGGTTGATAGACGTCTACAAATGGTCGGCATAGTCGATTCAAAGAGTTCTTCAAGACTATCAGAAGTCAATGCTATATCAGCAGGCTTTGAAAAGAAAGTTATGGCTGCGTTCACACTCCCTGATACTACATATGCTATGCTGCTAAGTGAATATAATCACTGCATGTCCCAAGTTAACAATGCTATTTCAAATGTTACACAGCAACAAAATTCTAACTTAATGGGGCTTGCTGCACCTTTCACAGGGTCACCAGCCGATTCACCAGCATGGAATAAAGTAATTGCATTTACTGGCGCAGAGATTGATAGGCTTGTTCGTGTATACGGAGAGCAGCTATCCAATATGCCTACCCCAATGAGAAGTAGATTGGATGCAGATCTTTCTCGACTTCTTGACTCTATTGAAGAAGCGTATGCTAAGAACGCATCAGAAGCAAACGCTAATGCAGTTCATTCACAAATCAAATCCAAGTTAGGAAAACTCGAAAAAGATTTAGATGGCGCACTTCAAGCAGCGCTTGCTGCTTCCCTAGAAAATGTATCACTACAGAAGAGTGTCCAGTTACAAGAAATGGAAAGTGGACTTCTAGCAGTAGATCAAGGAATGCAACCAGCCCATCAAAAGATGTGGAGAACTGTTGTTAGTGAAACACGCAGTTTAATCAATTCTCTTAAACACTCTAACTATGTATCCTATGATAAGAAAGTAAGAGAGCAGAAGATAGCAGTTATTGATGCTAAACTAGGAGTATTAGATAATATGAGGATGAATGCAGATACACGAGTTTCTGCTCTTTCTGGTTTCTACGGTAACTCTGGACACAGAGTACACAGCAAAAGATACTCACCTGGTGTAACACTAGGTTACGCTCACTCAAAGATGACTGCCACACCTAAAAGCAGTTTCAAAACAAAACCACCTGGTTTCGCAGGTTATAGCGGAAAGGCAGGTGACTCTGACCATTTTTTCTAGGCCTCGGTGAGGCAACAGGGGAAGGGTCTATCGATTATTCGGAATACATTTACGAGGATAAAGGGTTTATTAGAAAGACACTTAATTGGACGGGGCTTACAATAGGATCAGGATTAGCGTTATCAGCAATAGTTGGAATAGGATATTTAACAATTAAAAATAGAAGAAAAGAGGAGGCAAAGGTATGATAGACTTTACAAATGCACTTGGAGAAATAGTCCGAGTAAACCCGCACGACGTAACAATAGTCGAGAGTGCACCAGACTATCAGGTGCTACAAGCAAGTGTTAGAAGTAATCCAGGGGAAGTTCTAACAAAGGTAGTTTACAATGTAGGAGGGGAGTCAGAATTCCCAGACGCACTACTTGTATCCTCTACTGACGACCAAGACGTTTTTGAAGAAGAAGAGGTAAGGCAGGATGCGGAGGACCTGGACACTATGGAGGAAGAAGCGTTTGAAAACCCAAGAAAGGCATCTCGTATGACCTGGAGAAACCTTCGCCTACAAGCAGCAATCGATGGACAGAAAGGAACCTCTTTGTCTGGTGGAAGACGCGGAGAGATCCGAAGAGGTATTGCTGGGGCAGTAAAGCGACTAACAACAGTTGCATCATACAACGCTCTATCACCTAACCAATCCGTAAGAGAGTATCCTACCTTCTTGCAGTTAGCATCAGCAGAACAATGGTATGACTATGTTCGTAACATGAATCAGTTTGATGTTTCTGCAGAACTTTCAATTGATGTTGCACCCCAGATTCAATATTCAGTTTATGGATTTGTAAAGGAGTGGGAGATGGATCCCACCCATACAGAGTTCCGTAGAAGAATAAACTCAGGAGCAGATATCAACTCTGAAATCGCAAAAGGACAGATTGCTTATGATATTATGACTGGTCGAGCACCAGACCCAATGAAGGGATCAGATATTGGACAACACCGAACAGATAAGATGTTTAGACTTGCTTTTGATATTATCCGTTCAATTAGAATGGGCTCTTACAACTATTACACACTCAATCAGATGCACCTTGACGAAGGTGATAGAATCTTCATGGAGTTCCGTGCAAGATATATCCCACTTGAAGCAAGTGAAGTAGAAATGGTTCTTGAAATGCAAAGAAAAACTGCAAGTGGTAAGGAATATGCATTCCAAACAACTGGCAACTCCGAACAGGCTCTTGAGGCTGACTTACTTATGAGAAAGGCAGTAGCAGCTTACGAAGTAGGCGATACACGAAGTGTGCGCTCAATTATTGAGGTTCTTGGTAACGCTCCGTATAACTACAAACCAATGAGCGTCAAGGTTGCAGCCGTATCAGGAATGGATGATGTTCAGAAGGCTTCTGATAGAAGTAGAAGCAATCAAATTTACACAATTACTGCAAACGTCAACAAAATCGATAAAGACGGAAAGTATTCCAGTGGTAACCGCATGCATATTTCAATTGCATCATCGAGTGGAGATACAAATAGGGACATAGCGAAACTTAAGGAAGGCCAGTTACTCAACCCAGATAAGGGGAATGTAACTGCATACACTATCCACAAAGGACCTAATGATCAAACCCCTATTGGTATGTTAACCCAGTCTGGTAAGTTTTGGACAGCAGTAGATTACGATAAAGAACTAGACAAATACAGCCAGGCAATCACAGATTCAAAGGCAAAAGCAGCCCAAAGAAGACTTGAGAAGGCGGTGAAGTCAAACCCAAAAGGGCGAGGTAAATATCTTTACATTGAGATCCATCCACGTAC
>MDSZ01043146.1_pt1 | contig 14035 bp, 12 predicted proteins | sample 811201 | NCBI WGS metagenome assembly MDSZ01 (sample SAMN05326647, study PRJNA326480) | marine metagenome | isolation source: seawater | place: Indian Ocean: North | collected 2010
CTTGGCATCAAGTTGGAACTTATAGAGAATTTGATGGAAGACCTAATGTTGGTTCACATAGATTTTCTCCGCAGGACTCTTGGCCAGACAATACAAATTTAGATAAGGCAAGACGTCTTCTTTGGCCAATTAAAAAAAAATACGGAAATAAATTAAGTTGGTCAGATTTAATGGTCTTAGCAGGAACAATGGCTTATGAAAAAGCTGGATTTAAGACTTTTGGTTTCTCTTTTGGCCGGGAAGATATTTGGGGACCTGAGAAAGATGTTTATTGGGGTAAAGAAACTGTTCCGTTAGCTGTGAATAGATATGGTGATCCAAATGACCGTTCTTCATTGGAAGCACCATTAGCTGCATCACATTTCCAACTTGTTTATGTGAATCCAGAGGGTGTAGAGGGTAAACCTGATCCAGTTAGAACTGCGATGGATGTAAGAGAAACTTTTGGTCGAATGGGAATGAATGACATCGAAACAGCTGCACTTACCATTGGTGGTCACTCTATAGGAAGAGCCCACGGTAATGGTAATCCAGCTAACTTGGGGCCAGAACCTGCAGGAGCTGAGATTCACGAACAAGGTTTTGGATGGGTTCAAGAAAATGGTACAGGCGCTAATCAAATAACCTCAGGTCTTGAAGGTGCTTGGACAACAAACCCTGATAAGTGGGATCATCAATATTTAGATCTTCTACTTAATTATGAGTGGGAAAGCAAAAAAAGCCCTGCTGGAGCTTGGCAATGGGAACCAGTTAATCTAGAAGAAGAAAAAAAACCAGTAGATTTAGGTGACCCAAAAAAGAAAGCTAGACTTATGTTTACTGATGCAGATATGGCAATGGCGATGGATCCAGAGTATCGAAAAATCTCTGAGAGGTTTTATAAGGATCCAAAGTACTTTGAGGAGTCATTTGCTAGAGCTTGGTTTAAATTAACTCATAGGACAATGGGAAACAAAGACAACTACATTGGACCTTGGGCTCCTAAAGAAGATTTGCATTGGCAAGGTAACGTCTCACCATCTAAAAAGAAATACAACGTAGAAAAATTAAAAAAAACAATTGCAGCTAGTAAATTAACCACAAGTGATTTAATAACTATTGCTTGGGATAGTGCTAGAACATACAGAAGAACGGATAAAAGAGGTGGAGCAAATGGTGCACGTATTCGACTAGATCCAATGAAAAATTGGGAGGCTAATGAACCAAAAAAAATGTCAAAAACACTAAAAGTGTTAGAAAATATTGCTAAGAAATCAGGCGTGAGTATTGCAGACACAATTGTTCTTGCAGGAAACGTGGGTTTAGAGAAAGCAATTAAGAAAGGTGGATCTAAAGTTAAAGTTCCGTTTAATCCAGGCAGAGGTGATTCATCGCAAGCAGAAACTGAAATCAAAAGTTTTAAGTGGTTAGAACCTTTGCATGATGGCTTTAGAAATTATGTTAAAGCAGATTATTCTGTAATGCCAGAGGAACTTATACTTGAACGAGCTTCATTGATGGGGTTAACTGCTAAAGAAATGACTTGTTTAGTAGGAGGGATGAGAGTTTTAGGTACAAATCACGAAGCTGCCGGAAATAAAGGTGTTTTTACCGATAGAGTTGGTGCATTAACAAATGACTTCTTTATTAATTTAGTTGATATGAAATATATGTGGAAACCCACAGGAAAGAATTCTTACGATATAATCGACCGTAAAACAAATAAAGTAAAATTTATTGCTTCTAGAGCTGATTTAGTTTTTGGATCTAATTCTATACTTCGTTCTTACTCTGAGGTCTATGCTCAAGACGATAACAAAGAAAAATTTATAATAGACTTTGTAGCTGCGTGGACAAAAATTATGAACGCTGATAGACCTAACTTAAAAAAATTAAACTAATATGGAAATTGTTAAGACAGCAGAAAATTTGGAACCTTTGAATCAGAATATTAAGGACGACTTTTATATAGTTCCTAACTTAAGTTTTGATATTAAAAAAATGAGAGCAGACTTAAACTCTGTGCTTAAAAAAATGAAATTCAATACATTAGGTATTAAAAACTTTGGGGCTATTGCTTTAAATCAAATTCCTGGAGATAAATCATCAACAGAAGGTCATAACGTTAGAGGAACTTACTGGACTATTCCAGATGAAAAAGGAAAAGAAATTGAAAGAGACAAACCTATAGACGAGAGTAAATACACTGAGATTGTCCCAGAATTTAAAGGAACTTATTTTGAAGAGGTTTATAACACTTTGAAAAAGCATTTTAAACTTGGAAGAGTGAGAATTTTATTAAAAGAACCAAGATCTACTCTGAGTTGGCACAGAGATCCAGAACCAAGACTACATATCCCAATTATTACTAATAAAGGATGTAGAATGGTTATAGATGAAGTATGTAAACACATGCCAGCTGATGGTTCTGTTACTATTACTAATAATACAAAATATCATAACTTTTTTAATGGAGGGGAACAAAATAGAATACATTTAGTTGCTTGTGTACTTCAAAATCCATTTAACAGATGACAGAGTTTACTCACGGAATATTTTCAGCCTCAAAAACTATCTATGAAAATAACAAAGGTTCCATATTAAGAACGATAATTTATACAATTGGTCACTTTGCTATAGCAATTACAGTTTTGATGTTAATTGCAGATGTATCTTTTATGATTGCTCTTACTGATGCGATTGTTGAACCTTTGGCTAACGCTATCTGGTATTTCATATTAGATAAAATTTGGATAGCTAAATACAAAAAATAAACTTATAACAGACCCCACAAACTATTTTTTTTTACCCAACCTTTGTATCTGTCAACTTTTACCTTACACCAGTCCCCATTACACTTTTGTATTTTGCAAAGCCTACCTATTTGAAGAACAACAGAGGGTTTAGAATATATTGAAGGCTTACTAAAGACTATTAGATTATCATCTATGGTAATAGCCGCCTTCTTTTTTGACAATTGCGATATGTGCACCCATCCAGTATTATTTTCATGATCTCTGATTTTTCTGAAATTTTCAAATTTATCCTGAATTATTACTGGAAGAAATTTTTTTTTATAAAATAGTTTTATAGGGTATTCAAAGGAAGGCCCTTGTCTTAAATTTACTTTGTCGTTTCTTAAAGTTAAAAAATATTCATCTATAGCTAGTAGAGTGCTAAATTGAAAAAAAAATAAAAAAAGAAAAATAATTATTTTGTACATTTATTTTTACAATTAGAGTTGTAACTTAATTTTACACTCCTAAAACTAGATTTTATAGAGTTAAATATTAGCAATTGATTATCTAAATTATATTCAATATTTAAAATTGTTTTTAATACTTCATTTGCTTGAAGCGTTCCAAGAACTCCAGCCACTGGTGAAAATATCCCTTCTTCTTGACAGTTATTTTCATCATTGGGTTTTTCTGGCATAAAACACCTATAACAAGAACTTTTCTTTCTGAAATTAAACTTAAATAAATGACCATCAAATTTGCTAATCGCCGCAGATATTAAAATTTTTTTACTTTTTTTACATTGATCGTTAATTAAATAACGTGTCTCATAATTATCACTTCCATCACATATGATATCGTATTTATTTATGATTGATTTAATATTGTTAAGTGTTAGTTTTTTTTTATAAGTCTTAACTTTTAATTTTTTGTTAGTTTTTGTAATTATATTTTTGGCCTGACTAACTTTAAACTTTCCAATGTCATTAGCGTTAAAAAGAGTTTGTCTATTAAGGTTACTCAATTCAATCTTATCATAATCAACAATTCCAATTGTGCCAACTCCAGAAGCAGCAAGATATGTAAGAAGTGGACAGCCTAAACCACCAATGCCAATAATAAGCACCTTTGAATTAAAAATCTTTTTTTGCCCAGCTACTCCAATTTTTTTTAAAATAATTTGTTTCTCGAACCTTTTTAAATTTTTGTAATTAAGCTGCATTTATATATCTTGATAAATTGATATTTATACAGAGTTCATCAATTAACACTTTTATCATTTATTAAGAATTTATCTAAAATAAACTCTGCAATTTTATTAGCTATATAACTTTTTTTATTTTTTTTAATAAATTTGATTTCCCCTCTATTATTTATTATTGAAACTTGATTATAATCAGAATTAAAACCACTATTTGCCTTTGAAATATCATTGGCAATGATAAGGTCGCAATTTTTTTTGTTCATTTTTGAAATTGCATTTTTGTGTAATTGCTCTGTTTCAGCTGAAAAACCAACAACTAATCTAGGTCTGTTTTTATTAGTTTTACCAAGGTACTCCAGAATATCATTATTTTCCTGAAGTTTTAAATAATCAATTTTTTTTTGATTTTTTTTTAATTTATTTTTATTTTTTTTCGATGGTTTGAAATCTGTGACAGCTGCAGCGCATATAGCCATGTCAACTGGTAAAGATCTCTTTACCTCCTTAAACATCTCATCCGCACTAATTATTTTCTTAACTTTAATTTTTTTTTGATGCACTAGATTTGATGGACCTATAATTAATTTAGTTTTTACACCTAATCTATTTAACGCTAGTGCGATTTCATATCCTTGTTTACCACTCGACTCGTTTGAGATGAATCTAACTGGATCAATATATTCTCTGGTAGGTCCAGCAGTGACTAAAGCTTTTAAATCTCTTTTTTTAACGAGATTTCTTTTATTAAAATAATTTTTAAGATAAGCAAATATTTGTCTTGGACTAGACATTTTACCTTCACCATACTCTCCGCATGCCATTTCTCCATTTTCGGGACCTATAAACAAATATCCATAATCTTGTAGTGTATATAAATTTTTTTGCGTGGCTTTATGTAACCACATTCTTACATTCATTGCAGGAGCTAACAAAATATCTTTATTAGATGCTAAAATTACAGTTGTAGCTAAGTCTTCTGCCTTTCCTAAACTTAGTTTTGTCATAAAATTTGCAGTAGTTGGTAGCACGATAATTAAGTCCGCCCATCTTGATAGTGCGATATGATCGATCTCGATTTCAGAACTTTTGTCAAAAATATCCTCAAAAACTTTGCTTTTAGTTAATGTTGTTATGGATAATGGTGTTACAAATTCTTTCCCACTTTTGGTCAGTATTGCTTTTACTTCACAATTATTTTTTTTTAGAAGTCTTATTAAGTCTAAAGACTTATAAGCAGCAATTCCACCTCCAATAATTATCAAAATTTTTTTATTTTTTATAGACATATCTAATTAAAATACTAATAAAAACACAATTACAATACCAAAAAAACTAATTAGTATATTATTTCTGAAATTTTTTAGTTTCATTTGCTCAATCTCTAAATTTTTGTTTGGACTAATGGCTAAATTTAATTTTCCATCTGCCATTAGTTTTAAAGCATAATCTGCACGATCCATTAAATTTGGAAGTTCAGGTATTCTTTTTAAAATTTCAGAAGAAGTATTTATCGCAGTATTAATAGTTGATTTCGGACTTTTAGTATTTTTCAACCACTCTTCCAAGACCGGCCTTGATACTTCCCATATATTTGTTTCAGGATAAAGTTTTCTTGCTACACCTTCAACAACTACCATAGTTTTTTGCAAAAGAAGCAGCGGTGGTTGAGTTGCCATGTTGAATTTTTCTGTGATTTCAAATAATTGAGCGAGAAGATTGCCTCCAGAGATATCTTTTATAGACTGACCAAATATTGGTTCACCAACCGATCTTAATGCTTGAGCAAATTCTTCTTTTGATGCATTACTTGGAACGAGACCAGCTTGAAAATGGACATCTGCAACTTTTACATAATCTCTTTTTATGAATCCATAAAGTATTTCGGCTAAAAATTTTCGATTATTTTTGTCTAAACGTCCCATAATACCAAAATCAACTGGTATTATATTTCCCCTTTGATCAACGAATAAGTTTCCTTGATGCATATCTCCATGAAAAAAACCATCTCTAACGGCTTGCTTTAAGAAATATTGAATTAAATTTTCTGCAAGTTTTTTCAAATCAACACCTAAATCTTGAAGTTTTTGATGTTCCCTGATCGAAACTCCCTCAACTTTATCTAAAGTTAATATTTTTTTTGTTGTATAATTCCAGTAAATCTTTGGAACATTAAATCCCAAATCATTTTTTGTATTTTCATACAACTCATTAGCTGCAGCTGCTTCAAACCTTAAGTCCATTTCAATGTTTGTGATCTCTCTCAAAAGATGTACTACCTCTACTAATTTTAGTCTTTTAGCTTTTGAAAAAGTATTTTCTACAATGTAAGCAAACAACATCAATGCATCTAGTTCCTCATTAAATAATGCTTCAATATCCGGTCTAAGTATTTTTATAGCTACTTGTCTTTGTTCATTTTCAATCTTAATTTTTGCAAGATGTACTTGGGCAATAGATGCAGCAGCTATTGGCTCACTAATTTCCGTAATATCTCTAAAATAATTTTCTCCAATTTCTTTTTTGATAATTTTTTTTGCATCATATAGATCAAACGCAGGAACTTTATCTTGAAGTTTTTCTAGATTTTTTGCAAGTTCTTCGCCTATAATATCTGGCCTAGTTGCTAAAAACTGTCCAAGTTTAATAAAAGTTGTACCCATTCCCTGAAGGGCCAGACAAAGTTTTTCACCTGAGGTTATTTCTTTATCTATTTTAGTTGAACTCGAGCCAAAAGATAGAAAACTAAAAGCTATATTTAATGAAGTTGGGAGTTTATGGACCTCATCAATTATTTCTATAGCACCAGATGTTGATAATTTTCTAGCTATTTGAAATAATTTAACAACCCTTTTAATCATCTAAATTTTCCAGCCCGAGTGAATCGCAGTTATTCCATTAGACATATTTCTATATTCAATATTCGAAAAACCGTTTTTACTCATAATTTTTACTAATTGGTCTTGCGTATAAAATTCATCAATACTATTAATTAAATACTTATACGGTTCGTACGAACCTACTATAATTTTACCAATATAAGGAATAGCTTTAGAGTATTGTTTATACAAAAAATTTAAAAATTCATTATCAATTTTAGAGAATTCCAAACACATAAACCTTCCACCAGGCTTAAGCACTCTATAGGCCTCTTTTAGAGCTAAATTAATGTCTGTGACGTTTCTGATACCGAAACTAATTGTATAAAAATCATAAGTGCTATCTTTTACTGGAATTCTTTCAGCCTCAGCATTAATCCACTCAACTGTTTCGAACTTTTTAAGTTTAATTTTACCTTGGTTCATCATATCTATATTTGGCTCTACACAACTAATATTTGCACAATAATTAGTCTTTTTTAAAAAAAGTTTAGCAATATCTCCAGTGCCACTCGCAACATCGATTATTTTTGCATTTTTGTAAGGGTTTATCCAATCAATAAATTTTTCCTTCCATATCCTGTGAACACCTAATGACATTATATCATTCATGAAATCATACTTTTGATAAACACGTGAAAATACAGAATTGACTAATTTAGTTTTTTTTTGAATATTGGCTTTCATAAAAGAATTATATGCCAGAATTGCCAGAAGTTGAAGTTGTTAAAAGGTCTTTGAAGAGAAAAATTCAAAATTTGATTATTAAAAGTGTGAAGATCAATGATGGGAATCTTAGATATAAGGTAAATCGAGATCAAATATCAAAGTTAATTGGAAAAAAAATAAAAAAAATTGAGAGAAAATCAAAGTTTTTGATTTTCAATACTGATAAAGATTTATTTATGCTCGTACATTTAGGGATGACAGGTAAGTTTTTTTTTGTAAACGAAAATAAAAAAAAATTTAAAACTAGCTTTTACTATGATCTAAATGAAAATAAAGACCACAAATATGATAGGGTTGTTTTTTTTTTCAATAACAATCAAAAGTTAATTTATAATGATGTAAGAAAATTCGGGTTTATCAAAATATACAATCTAAATGAAAAGAACAATTTACACCTTAAAATTTTAGGCCCCGAACCACTGGAAAAAAAATGTAATTTAATCTACTTCAAAAATTATATAAAGGGTCGTGAAAGAACTATAAAAGATATTTTAATGGACCAAAAATGTGTTTCTGGTTTAGGCAATATTTACGTAAACGAAATACTTTTTTTAAGCGGTATTAGGCCTACGAGAAAAGTAAAAAAGCTAAAAGATTTAGAAATAGAAGAAATTTTAGAGAATGCAAAAAAAATTTTAAAAAGATCCATAAAATTAGGGGGATCATCAATAAAGAATTTTTCTAGTGGAAATGGAAAAAGAGGTTCTTTTCAGCAGCTTTTCAATGTTTATGGAAGAAAGGGAAGAAAGTGTTCTAATGTAGATTGCAAGATGCGCATCTATCGTATCAAAATCTCAAATCGTGCAACATTTTTTTGTAAAAGCTGTCAAAAATAATAAAGTTGACCATAATTATTCGTCAATATATACAGTTTTAAAAAATGCCTAATACAAAATCAGCTATTAGAAGAGTCAGAAGGGTAAAAAAACAAACCCAAATCAATAGAATTAGAAAAAGTAAGTATAAAAATGCCATTAAAAAAATGGAATTATTGATAAAAGGAAAGGAAAAAGAAAAAGCAAAGAAATATTTTTCTGAATTCCAATCAATTCTAATGCAGGTTGCTAAATCCGGAGTAATAAATAAAAAAACTGCTTCGCGAAAAATTTCAAAAATTTCCAAAAAATTTAAATAACATTACGTCTTACTTATCAATCTAAAGTTGATGAGCTAAATTAAAAAATCAACATTTAGTTTTTTTAAATTTAATAATCAAAATATAGTTTCATTCAAAAGTTGTAGAAAATTTTTCTATCAACACGATAATGCTACAACCTAAAACGATTTTTTTTTATTTTTAAAAATATATTTCTTGCAAAATTTTTTAAAAGGGAGTTTAAAGGAATCTCTTAACAAATTTCTACATGGAAAAAAATAACATAAAAAAAAATAATCTTTATATTTCTGAAGAAGAAAAAACATTGAATTGGAATGAAATACAGAGTGCATTTAAGAAGTCATTTGGAAATGAGGTCTATAACAGCTGGCTACAAAAAATTTCTTTATTAAAGGAGTACAACGATTATTTAGTATTAGGAGTTCCTACTAGGTTTTTTCGTGATTGGATAGTCTCAAGATACTTAGATAAAATCTTGGAACAAGTCAAAAGTTTCAAATTAAGTTTAAATAGAATTGAATTTAAAATAATCGAGGAAAATAAGCAAAATCAAGAATTTTTAAAGATAAACGAGGTAGATAAAGTCGCTGAAATAAAGGATTCTATCCTAAATTACAATCGTTTAAATCCCAGCTTAAACTTTGAAAGTTTTATACAAGGAAAAAGTAATGATATTGCTTTGTCTTACTCCAAAAAGGTATGTGAGCATTTATCTAGATATAATCCGCTTTATATATGTGGTGGAGTAGGCCTAGGAAAAACACATTTATTAAACGCAATAGGTATAGAATTACAAAATGAAAATAATGTTATGTTTATTTCTGCAGAGAGATTTATGTATCATTTTATTAAATCAATTAAAAAGAACGATATGGTTAATTTTAAAGATTTTTTTAGGAAGTCATCAGTTTTTATTATCGATGATATTCAATTTGTAAGTGGTAAAGAAAGCTTACAGGAAGAATTTTTTCATACATTCAATAGTTTAATGGATAAAGGATCTCAAATAATAATTTCAGCAGACAGAGCTCCACTAAAACTTGATAGAGTCCAAGATAGAATAAAATCAAGACTTGCTGGTGGTTTAGTGGTAGACATAGATACCCCTGATTTAGAGCTAAAAGTCAAAATAATAAAGAAAAAAATTGAGGAAATTCAAAGTCAATTTAAAGAAAGCATAAATCTGAGTGAAGAAGTAATTAATTACATAGCTTCTGAAAGCAAAACCAATATTAGAGAGTTAATCGGAGTGCTTAACAGAGTGATTGCATTTAGTAGAGTACATAACAGGGTGCTAACAATAAATGATTGCAAAAATATTTTGAAAGATGTTTTCAGTCAAATCAGAATAATAACAGTGGACAAAATTCAAAATGTCGTATCAAATTATTTTAATATTGCTTTAAGTGAAATGCTTTCTCAGAGAAGATCAAGACCGTTAGCAAGACCGAGGCAAATTGCTATGTATTTGGCAAAAAAAATGACATCTAGATCACTACCAGAAATTGGACGAAGATTTGCCAACAGAGATCACACCACAGTGATACATGCTGTTAAGACAATTACTAGATTATCAGAGCAAGATGATGAAATGAAAAAAAATTTAAATCAGATTAAAAGTCTTTTGCTAGAGCAACAATAAGATGCAGTTTGTAATTAAGAGAGATGTTTTATTAAAATCTCTAAATTTTGTCCAAGGTGTTGTAGAAAAAAAAAATACTTTACCTATTCTTTCAAACGTTTTATTGCAGTTAAAAGATAAAAAGTTATCTCTAGTAGCGACAGATCTTGATATTATCTTTTACGATGAAATTAGCGAAGTTAAAACTATTACAGAAGGTAGTATTACCACATCTGCTTCAATTCTCTATGATATTTTAAGGAAAATTCCCTCAAATACCGAGTTAAATTTTAATCTTATTTCTGAAAATAAATTGAGTTTAAAAAATGAAAATTCAGATTTTAATTTATTATGCTTACCAACAGATAATTTCCCTTCTTTTGCCGATGAATTTGAAGGAAATGAAATTTCGTTAAATAACGTTAATTTTTTAAAACTTTTAAACAAGACCAAAATATCGATTTCTAATGATGATACCAGACACTATTTAAATGGAGTCTATTTACATATAAATGAGGGTGATGGAAGAAATTTTTTAACCGGTGTTGCTACTGATAGTCATCGACTATCTTCAAGCAGTCTAGAAGTGAATAATATTGACAGTTTTTCACCTTTTATTTTACCAAGAAAGACAGTTTTCCAGTTATGCTCATTACTAAATGAAAGTAGCGATCAACTTACTTTGCAGACCAGCGAAAATAAAATTAAATTCAAATTAGGTAGCATGAAACTAATATCTAAGGTCATTGACGGAAAATTTCCTGACTATAAAAAAGTTGTTCCAACTGAAAACACAAAGGTTCTACTAATTTCATCAAGTGAATTTATTAATTCTATAGAGAGGGTTACTAGTGTATCTCAGGACAGAAAAGAAGGAATAAAATTATCAATTAATAAAAACAATGTCGAATTATCAGTTAATAGTGCGAATTCTGGGGATGGATATGAAAAAATAAAAGCTAATTTTAATTCTGAGAATTTAAATATCAGTTTTAATTCAAAATATTTGCTAGATATTGCCTCAGAAGTGGAGGATAAAAATCTAAAAATGAATTTAAAGGATTCAATTTCACCAGTTCTAATAGAGGATACTTCAGATAGAAATAGTTTTTACGTTATAATGCCAATGAAAATTTAGAATTATCTAAATTTTAGAAAATAATTATTTTTTTGCTTTAAAACTGTTGTTAGAGAATACTTTTAGGTCAATGTGCTAATGGTTGATTTTATATTGTATAAAAAAAATGATATATTAAATGTTCCTAAGAAATAAACAAAATGTCTAAAAATTCTGAATTAAATAATAAACAATCTTATCGCGCTGACTCAATTAAAGTTTTGAAAGGCTTAGACGCTGTAAGAAAAAGACCTGGTATGTATATCGGAGATACTGATGATGGTTCAGGTCTTCATCATATGGTCTTTGAAGTAATTGACAATTCAATAGATGAAGCATTGGGTGGGTTTTGTAAAAATATCACAGTTTCAATTAATTCAGATAATACGGTTAGCGTCGAAGACGATGGCAGGGGTATTCCTGTGGACATTCATAAGGGAGAAAAAATGTCAGCAGCTGAGGTAATAATGACTCAATTGCATGCAGGGGGTAAATTTGATCATGACTCATACAAAGTATCTGGAGGTTTACATGGGGTTGGAGTGTCAGTAGTAAACGCTTTATCTGAAAAGCTGGAGTTAAATATATTTAGAGAAGGAAAAGAGTATAAAATGGCATTTAACAATGGAAATTCAATAAAACCATTAAAAGTAGTTGGTAAAACTAAAAAAAAGGGTACAAAAATTACTTTTTTACCCTCAAAAGAAATATTTTCTTCAATTAAATTTAACCCTAAACTTCTAGACAAAAGAATACAAGAACTTGCATTTCTAAACAAAGGTGTATCAATTAAGCTTCAAGATAAAACATCAAAAAAAGTTAAAGAAAATGTGCATAAATATGATGGTGGAATTATAGAATTTGTAAAACATCTAAACAAAAAAAAACCAATTTTAGTAAACAAAAATGAAAAAGAGGTTTTTAGAAAGCCTGTATATGTAACGGCATCTAAAAACAATGTAGTTGTGGAATGTTCTTTCGAATGGAATGCAGGGTATACTGAGGAAGTTTTACCTTTTACAAACAATATTCCGCAAAAAGATGGCGGAACTCATTTGCTTGGATTTAGAAGTGCTCTTACAAGAGTTATAAATAAATATTCTTCTGATCGTAATAATAAAAAAAACAAAATTGTTTTATCCGGGGAAGATATTAAAGAGGGTTTGACAACAGTTCTTTCGATTAAGATGCCAGATCCAAAGTTTTCATCTCAAACTAAAGATAAATTAGTTTCATCAGAAATTAGAAACATTGTGGAACATATAATAGGTGAAAGAGTCTCTACATGGTTTGATCAAAACCCATCAGTAGCAAAAACTGTAATTGAGAAAATAACTCAGGCGGCAATGGCTAGAGAGGTAGCAAGAAAAGCCAGAGACAGTGTAAGAAGAAAAGGTACTTTTGAATTGTCGGGATTGCCTGGAAAATTAGCAGATTGCCAAATCCAAAAAAGAGAGGGAACAGAACTTTTCATTGTAGAGGGAGACTCAGCTGGTGGATCTGCTAAACAAGGTAGAGTTCGAGAATTTCAAGCAGTGCTACCTTTAAGAGGAAAAATCTTAAACACATTTGTTAATGGGAAAAAAAATGGTGAAGATCAATCAACAAAAGCTTTATCAAAAATGATGTCATCTAGTGAAATAGTAACTTTAATTAACGCCCTAGGCACTGGCTCAAAAGATTTTAAAATAGAAAATTTAAGATATGATAAAATTATTATTATGACCGATGCTGATGTAGATGGATCCCATATAAGAACATTATTGCTAACTTTTTTTAATAACGATCCATTTAGTCAGTTAATTGAAAATGGTCATATATACTTGGCACAGCCTCCATTATTCAAAGTAACTAAATCAAACAAAAGTGTTTATTTAAAAGATGAAAAGGACCTTGAAAATTACATTATAAAATCTGGAAATTTTGATAAAAAATATAAGAAAGGATCTAATGAATATAAGTTATTTATTCAAGGGCAAAGAGAAAAACTTTCTATTCAAAGGTTTAAAGGATTAGGAGAAATGAATCCAGAAGAGTTATGGGAAACTACACTTAACCCTGAAAATAGAACAATGTTAAAAGTTCAATATACAAAAGGAACAAAAGAGAAATCAAAAGAAGATCAAAAGATAATCGAAGTATTGATGGGTGATGAAGTAGCTCCAAGAAAAGATTTTATAACTAACAACGCTTTGGAAGTTACAAATTTAGACATTTAAAAATAATGAACTTTTCCACTCTTTTCCGAACAAAAGAGAATTTAAGCTTAGATAAAAATACATTAACAATTCTAAGGTATATAGCGATTATTGGGCAAATTTTAGCAATTAGTGTAGTTTTTTATTACTTAAATTTACCTTTCCCAATTATAGAGAGCTATTTGATTATTTCGTTGGGTTTAGTCACAAATTTGTATCTTCAATTTGGGATTAAAATTAATCAACTAAAAGATTTTTACGCAACCCCTTTCCTCTTAATCGACCTATTGCAGTTAAGTGCCCTCCTTTATTTGACTGGAGGAATTTTTAATCCTTTTTCTTTTTTATTAATAATACCAGCAATCGTTTCATCGACATTTCTTAGTATGGGAACAACAATTATTTTAGGTTTAATAACATCATTGCTTTTATTAACAATATCATTTTTTCATTTAC
>MDSZ01041299.1_pt1 | contig 14032 bp, 18 predicted proteins | sample 811201 | NCBI WGS metagenome assembly MDSZ01 (sample SAMN05326647, study PRJNA326480) | marine metagenome | isolation source: seawater | place: Indian Ocean: North | collected 2010
ATAAATATTTTTATGAAAGATAAACTTGCAGGTCTAGAAAAAGGATTGGAGGCAATGAATGGAAAAAATTAGTTTTCTTATCAATTGTTCAAATGATACTCTTAAGCATTTAAAATTATTAGTAAATTCTCTACTGTCTAATCTAAAATCAGATGAGCATGAAATATTAATATTTGTTGATTCAGACAATGAAGGCACATTTGAATGGTTGATGACACAAAAGCCAAAGTTTAAAGACTTAAAGATAATCACACATAAAGTAAAGCCTTGCATAGGATATGCTAGAAATAACAACCTATTAGTTGAAATGGCAAAGTATCCAATAGTCAGCTATCTTCAGTCTGACATGGTAATATCTCAAGACTATGATGAAGATGTTTTAAGACATGTAAAGCCAAATATGATATTGAGCTCTACAAGAGTGGAACCACCTTTACATGGAACATCACATGAAGTAATTACAAAAGACTTTGGCCTTGATCCAGAAGGATTTAACCTTATGGAGTTTAATGAATTTGCACAAGGGTACAAAAATCATGAAACAGGAACAGAGTTCTTTTTTGCGCCATTCACTTTTTATAAAGACACTTGGCTAAAAGCAGGAGGTTATGATACAATATTTAGAAGGTCAAGAGAAGACAGTGATCTCCTAATGAGGTTTAGGCATCAGGGTGTAGACATTAGACAGACATTCGGTGCTATTGTATACCACTTTACATGTGTCACATCCAGAGGAAAAGACTGGTACAAGAGGGATAATGAAGCTGCACAAAAAAGAGTTGTAACACAACAGAGTGCAGACATAATTGAGCTTAGAAGATTTTTAAGAAAATGGGGACAGTTCTCACACACAGAGAAGATAAACAAATATCACTGTGACTTTGCTTTTAATTTTCCGCCAAACTTAGCTTTATTAGGCGAAATAGAACCTTACTTCTCCAGAGTCTGGATACCCAAGCATGAGATAAAGCAAGCATATATAACACAGCTACAGGACGAAGAGCATATATATGCAAATGAGCTGCTCGGTTTTACTGAGAATGATTGGAGAGTTGCTAGCCGATATTACAATAAGACAGATCTGTCTGGGAAAATAAAAATAGGCCTTCCAAAAGAAAATCAGTACAAAGTATTAGTTGCAGGATCAGCACCTACACAAGAAACACAAGATCAGTGGGTAAGAGAAGTGCAAGAGGTGTGTCACACTATTAATAAAGTAATAGAAGAATATGAAGTTGGTGAGTACGAGTATGGAAATTTAAAAATACACATCAGAAAAAAATCAATAAGAAATCCTGAGTTAGAAGTTGTCAATCCACCATTTGACATGAATTTATTGGAGATAAATTGAAGATAGCATTTACATCAGAGCTTCCTTTAAGAGGAAAAGTACCAAGAACTCATGAGAATATGAGGACAGAATTTGCATGGATGTGCAAATTAGATGCAGATCATTATCCAATAGACGCAGGTGCAAGCATTCAAGGGTACGACTTAGTAGTTGTAATTTTACCAAAAGGTATTGTGTACAAAAATGCTGTAGGTGTTAGGATGAATGAGAATGAAATTAATCCAATAAGAAATTTCTTAACAATGGATTTTATACCACTTCTCAAAAAAAATAATAGTAAAGTTGCGTATATGCAAGAAGGACCAAATTGGCTCTTTAATGATTATGATATACCTGAACAAATCGGATTTTATAATCAGCTATCAAATGTAGATATGATATTTGCACATAATGAAATAGATGTTAAGTTCTATAAAGGATTATTTCCTCAAAAGAAAGTATTTCCAATGAGAACATTAATGATTACTGATATTGTTGATGGTCAAAATGGTCCAAAACTTGACAAGACTATTGTGGGTGGTAATTTTGCAAGATGGTATGGAGGTTTTCAAAGTTATATAGTTTCAACTCAATTTGAAAATGAAATTTATACACAAACATCACATGCAATGATGCCTGATGAACATAATGTTGATGGTCTTAATCATTTACCAAGAATGTTGTGGCTAGAGTGGATGAAAACACTTTCTACTTTTAAGTATGCTGTGCATTTAATGCCAACTGTAGCAGCAGGAACATTTAGTTTAAATTGTGCTTACTGGGGAATACCTTGCATAGGTAATGAAAAAGTAGACACACAAAAATTATGCTTCCCAGAATTATCAGTTGATATTGATGATATAGAGTCAGCTGTAAAACTTGCTCAAAAACTTAAAAATGATGAAGACTTTTATAATGAATGTAGCAAAAAATCTTTATCTAAATACAATGAACACTATACAGAAGAAAAATGGATAGAAAAATTTAAGAGTGAATATGAACAATAAATTTAAAATAGTAATCCCGTCTTATAATAATGAAAAGTGGATAGAGACAAACATTGAAAGTATTCAAGAGCAAAACTATGCATTTTATGAAGTTCTTTATATAAATGACAAATCAACGGATAAGACAGAAGAGCTTTATCACAAATTAGTAGGTGATGATCCTAAATGGACCTTGCAAAACAACGAAGACAATATGCAAAGACCTTACAATGTTGCACCAAAAAACTTAGCGCACTTTTTTAATGATCCTGAAGAAATACTTTTATTTGTAGACGGTGATGACTGGCTATCAAATTCAGGAGTTCTAGAACAAGTAAATGAATTTTATAATAAAAATAATTGTTGGATGACGTATGGAGGAATGGTATGCTGGAGAGGCGGTGACAAAATAGAACAGGCACATCCACAAAACTCACCATACCCACCACACATTCATGCGAACAATGCATACAGAAGAGATCATTGGCGTGCAAGCCACTTAAGGACTTTTAAATGGTGGCTGTATGAGAAAATAAAAGACGAAGATCTAAGGTATACAGTGTCAGGAGAATATTATCATGCTGAAGATCTTGCAGCATCTTACCCTTGTTTAGAAATGTGCCCAAAAGAAAAGATAGGTGTGTTAGATTTTACAAGTTATGTGTGGAATGGAGGAGAAGATGCAGCAGGCAATACAGCAGAAAGACAAGCAAAACCTAATCACTGGGAAATGGAGACTGAATGTAGATCAAAAACACCATATAGGGAACTGAGAGGAGATTCAGGAATTATTGTACCAAAGTTGGCAGGAGGATTAGGAAATATGATGTTTCAAATAGCTGCGTCTTATTCCTTTGCCAAAGACGTCGGTTCAAGCTTTGGAATAGACTATCAGCACATCGGGACATTACACGGACACCCAACAAATTATAGAATGAATATGTTTAAAAACATTCCCGAAGTTCAGCCTTTAGATAATGATGCACTTTTATACAAAGAAGGCCAGTATACTTATGAGCCAATTGATACTAGAGCATTTATAAACAAAGTAATGTATGTTGACGGTTATTACCAGTCTTATAAGTATTTTGAAAAATATTCAGATGATATTAAGATGATGTTCTCACCAAATGAGACAGAAAAGATAGCAATAAGTAATACTTACGGACATTTATTTAATAAAGAAACTGTGTCAATACACGTAAGAAAAGGAGACTACGAAAGCTTAAGTGACTATCATGTTAATTTATCTATAGACTATTACAAAAATGCAATTAAAATGTTTAATAAAGATTCTAGATTTTTAGTGTTTAGTGACGATATAGAGTGGTGTAAGAGAGAGTTTCCTAAAGACATAGACATACATTTTATTGAAGGTGAGACTGACTGGTTAGACCTTTATTTAATGTCGTGGTGCAATCACAACATAATAGCAAATTCAACATTTAGCTGGTGGGCAGGATTTTTAAATCAAAATGAAGGAAAGCAAGTAATAATACCTGATGAGTGGTTTGGTGCCTCGCAACCAAGCACAGTGAATACAAAAGATTTATTTCCACCAGAATGGAGAAGAGTTAATGTCTAAAGATTTACCAGTAACAATTAATTTAATTGATGCATCATTTGGTCACTTGGAGACACCAGATGGTTTTTACTCTATGGCAGGCCACCCAAATAGCATTAAAAAACCTACGCATGTACAATATGTAAGAGGTTATAGAGACTGGGAGGGCATAACGATATTCACAGATTCACTAATAACCCCAGAGAATGTAAACAGTGTAAACTCTGCAATTAAAATAGGATGGCTAATTGAAAGAATAGGTAATATACCACAAGAATTTTATGACAGCGTTGAAGGTTTAGACCTGATAATGACAAACGATAAAAGCATAATAGAAAAGTATCCAGACAAAGCAAGATTTATTCCATTTGGTGGAGGCTGGATAAAGAAAGAGAATCAGAGCACAGAAAAACCGAAAAGCAGACTAGTTTCTATGATTTACTCAAGTAAAAAGCAAGAGCTTGGTCACATGCTGAGACATGACATTGCAAACAATATTCCAGGTTTAGATTTGTTCGGAAACGGTTCTCCAACTCCAATTGAATATAAAGAAATTGGACTAACTGACTTTATGTTTACAATTGTAATAGAAAACATAAGAACAAATGACTATTTTACTGAAAAACTCATCGACCCATTTTTGACAGGAACTATACCGATTTACTGGGGTTGTCCAAACATAGGAGAATATTTCAACACAGATGGAATGATAATTTTAAAAAACACACCTCCATTATACGACGTAGAAAAAATTATAAAACATCTTTCTGTAGAAAAGTACAAAGACATGACAGACGCAATGTTAGACAACTTTGTAACAGCAAAAAATTACGAAATACCAGAAGAATGGTATTATAAAAACATAATACAGAAAGAATATCCAGAGCTATTTGAGCATGAGTGATTTTATTGTTATAGCACATAGAGGCAATATTACTGGCCCAGATCCAGAACAAGAGAACAAACCTGAATACTTGCAAGCTGCATTGGACAAAGGTTATGATGTAGAAGTAGATGTTTGGGGATCATATCAAGACAATGTTTGGTGGGCAGGACATGATGAAAAACAATATGAAATAGAAGAAGAGTTTTTGTTACAAGACAGTGTTTGGTGTCATGCAAAAAATATACACACACTTTATAAGCTACAAAGTATAGATGCACACTGCTTTTATCACGAAAGAGATGCAGCAACACTGACATCAGAGGGTTATATATGGACATTTCCATTAGAAAAATTAACTCCCAATTCTATATGTGTAATGCCAGAGTTGCAAAGAATACATTCACTAAATATAAGTGCAGGAGTTTGCACTGATTATGCTTTCTCATTTAAAGTAGGGGACTAAAATGATAAAATTATTAATATTAGACATAGATGGTGTAATGACAGACGGAACAAAAGTTTACGGATTAGATGGTCTGACCATAGGGAAAAGATATTGTGACAGAGATTTTACTGCTATAAAACAGTTTAAGGCTGCTGGAGTTCAAGTATGTTTTCTCTCCGGAGACGATAAAGTAAACAAAGCTATGGCTGAAAATAGAAAAACAGACTTCTATTACTCAAGAGGCAGAGACAAAACTGATTATATAGAAGAGTTTTCACATACATATAATTGCTCGCCTAAGGAAATGGCGTATGTTGGTGATGATATATTTGATATTCCAATTATGAAAAAAGTAGGTTATTCTTATTGTCCGGCAAATGTTCCACAAGTTGTAAAAGATGCTAGTAGTTGGGTATCGAGTAGAAATTGTGGTGATAATGTTATAGCAGATTTGTATGAAAATTTGGTTAATCTAGGATTGGTAGGTTATTCGACACTAGAAGATATTAAAGAATTGGATAAGTTGGAGTCTTTTTAATGTATGATGTTACTCTTTACGGCCACCTAACAGTTGACAGAGTACTTACAGGATTTGAGATGGACAATACTTTAGGGTCTATGGCAAATGTCTGGAAACAACTAATTACAATTAATCCAACATTAAAGATAAGTTTACAGCCTACTGTAATAGGCGAAGCACTAATATATGTAGATAAAGATAAGTCAGAAAGATGCTCAGCAGTAAATTTAAACATGAAAACTAATGAGCCTGTAATTCAAGACTGTAGATGGAATCATGTGCTTTATATTAATAAGCTACCCAACACAGACTTTTTAAAGAGCCTTAAGTGGGGAGTTACTTCTGCAGATATTTGTAGAGGAGAAAAACTAAAAGACTTGTCTATTTTAAAAAATATTGACATTCTGTTTTTATCTGACGAAGACAATTTTTATGACATGGAAGAACTTCAAAGTTATGTTAAAAAATATATAATTTTGCATTCTAAAAGTGGAAGCGATATTTATTATAAATCAGGTGCAATATTAAATACTAAAGTGGAAGTTATAGAAAATGTAAATGTTCTAGGATGCGGTGATATGCTAGCTGCTAATTTTATAAACTACTATCTACAAACTGGCGATCCAAAAACATCAATTGAAAACGCACACACAGAACTCACAGAATATTTAAGGAGTAGTAATGAAATATAATGTTTTAATTCCAATGGCAGGAGAAGGATCTAGATTCGCTGATGAAGGCTATGTAATGCCAAAGCAATTAATTATGGTTGATGGAACACAGATGATAGACTGGAGCATGAGATCACTAATTTCAGAAGACTGCCAGCTAATCTTTGCTGTCAGGCAGGAGCATATCAATAACCACTCAGTCGATACTTTTCTAAAAAACAAATATGGCGATGACATAAAAATAGTTGTTGTAGATCATGTAACTGACGGTAGTGTTTCAACGTGCTTGTTAGCAAAAGAGCACATTGATAATGATAACCCATTGTTTATTTATACATTAGACGTCTATTTTGAACCGTACTTTCAGCCTGTAATACCGGAAGGCACAGACGGATTTTTGTTGACTTTTAAATCTAATAACGACGGTTACAGTTACGCACAGTTAGATGAAGATGGATTTGTCACAAAGACTGCAGAAAAAGAAGTTATAAGTGAAAATGCAGCAGTTGGTGTATATGGCTATAAATCAGGAAAAACATTTGTAAAATATGCAGAGAAAATGATTAAAGAAAACATAAGAACAAAAGGAGAGTTTTATGTTTGTCCTCTATATAATTTAATGATAGAAGATGGCATGAAAATAAAAACAAGATCAGTTGATAAAATGCATCTTATGGGAACTCCATCTGAGTTAGAATTTTTTACTTCTCACACACTGAAAAGGTTTGGTAAAAAACCAATTGCACTCTGCGCAGATCACTCTGGATATGAACTAAAAGAAGCAGCAAAATTAGCACTAGCAAACTTCGGATTACAATTTATAGACTTTGGAACATTTGTGAATAGAGACTGTGATTATAATGATTATGTTTCACAAGCTGTAGAATTTATACAGAAGGGTGAGTGTGATTTTGCAATGGCATTTTGTAGAACAGGTCAAGGTGTCAACATATCAGGGAATAAGCGCAAAGGAATAAGAGGGGCATTAATATTTGATGACTATACAGCAGAGCATGCAATAAGACATAATTCTGCAAATTTCTTTTCAATCCCATCAAAATATGTTACACCTGAAGATTTGCTAATTATGATAGAAATATGGTCAAACACAACTTTTGATGGTGGAAGACACATGACAAGAATACAAAAAGTTGAGAGCTATGAGGAATCATAATGTAACAATAATAATACAGGGGCCTCTTAATATGAAGAGCATCTCTGCTATCCCTGAATATTTAGAAACAGCACATGTTGTTGTATCTCATTATCTTGCTCCTAATTCAGGAGATACAAAGTATCACACATCTGAAGATGTAGGAAAGAGGCTAGAGTTACAAAAAATAATGGTAGAAAATCAAGGTTGCTCAGAAGTTACGTTAACATATCCGCCAGAACCTAATCCTGATTATAGAATGCATCAGTTATTAACAACATATAAAGGGATGTGTAATGTTAACACTGATTATGTAATGAAACTTAGAAGTGATGAATATTATACGCCAATAACAAAATTTATAGATGAGTACTTCAAAAATCCTTCAAGGCTTTTATGCTCAAATATTTTCTGGAAGCCAGAAGAAGCATATCACATATCAGATCATATTATGATGGCAAAAACTGAAGTTTTTAGGTCAGGTTTAGCAGCATACTTAAAAAGAGAGGCAAATCTTAAAGACAACTTTCAATGCGAAGCTCCTTCAGATGCAATAGTACGCAAGTCATGTGAGAGTAGCTTTGGAAGAGCATTTATACTAGGAAAATATGTAGAGTATAAAGGCAATTTCGAAAAAATAGACAAAACATCAAATCAATGTTTTAAAGATGATTTTAAAAAATTTGATATAAATGAATTTGATGAATATTACGTTACATGGAATGGTGGGCCAAGTGTTGCTGAAGGGAAAGTATTCAGAAAACCACCACAGCAGAACGAAGAATTGTATACGGGCCAACATTGATAATAGACCACCAAGACAAGTATATTTTTATTGCTGTACCAAAAACAGCATCAACATCAATACATTTGGCGTGGGGACATTTTGAACATCCAGAACCTCCGCTTTATCATATGACACTTTCTGAGTGTTTAAAAGAAAACGGATGTGATGATTATTTCAAATTTATGTTCGTTAGAAACCCATACATGAGGTTTATATCAACATGGGCAAACTTAACAGATCCTCGTGCAGGACATACATGGGCATCATCAATTTTACCTGAATATGGAGACATAAATAATTTCTGTAGAAAATTTTCAGAATCAAAATGGTCACAGTGGATTCATTTTAGAAAACAAATACAGTATTGCTATGTTGATGGTGTAAACAAAATGGACTTCATTGGAAGGCAAGAAAACTTTAATGCAGACTTTCAAAAAGCATGTGAAATGATACCAACACCTACACCAAACGTAGGAAGAACTAGGACTTCAAAACACGGATCAATAGATGATGATCTAACTCCTGAGTCAAAAGAAATAATTTACGAATTTTACAGACAAGACTTTGAGGAGTTTGGCTATGAAAAATAGCATAGCTTGCCAAGTTCACATATCAAATGAGAGTCATCAAGGTGATGGTCTAGGCTTAGAAGAAAAGAAAAAAGTTGTTGAGCTATCACTTGAACATCTAAGACATCAAAATCCAGATACATATATTGCAGTGTCAATCAGGGGTGAATCACCTTCAAGCAAAGTCTTAGACTTCTGCGATCATGTGTTTATATCACCACTAAATACAAGAACACCAGCACAATATGATTCAGTTCACTACGCAGTCGACAATTGCAAGTCTCAAGGTTATGATACAATATTAAAATTAAGAGCTGATGGTATTTATGGAATTAAAAACTTTGCAGATTATTGTGATAAAATAATAGAAGATGAGGACAAAGATTTACTAGTCACACAGATGACAGCAAATAAAGATTATAAATTAGGTGATTGCACTATACACGGAAAGACTGACACAATGAGCTACTTGTGGAGCAAATTTAATCCAGAACGTCATTGGGATGGATTAGTTCATTTAGGCATGAACTTAAATGTTTATTACAGAAGTACATTAGAGTGGATGGCACTTTTAAGAAAACACTGCGCTTTTAGAAACATAAGTACATTACAGTGGATGGACTTAAGATACAATTACAGTGCTTTAAATTCTTTAGGGTGGGAAAATATAAGAGAACAACTCTTAAATGATGATTTTGACTTAGAGCCGTATTACTGGGGAAGAAATAATGGCTGGCATAAATTTGAAAATAACAAAATGGTTTATTCTATTGAACCTTACTATTTAGAGGAAGAAACTTTTTATGAAAATATTTGACATAAATGACATGTTTAAAGGGTGGTTTATAGGTGACTTTGATCCTGCTGTTGTAAAGACAAAAGAGTTTGAGCTGGCACACCACTTTCACGAAAAAGGATACGTTGATAAAGATGGCCCTCACTATCACAAAGTCGCGACAGAAATAAATTATATAATTAAAGGCAAAGTGATAGTTAATGATAACCATTACTTGAGTTCAGGTGATATATTTGTATATGAGCCGTATGATGTAAGTAATGTAAAATTTTTAGAAGATACTGACCTTATGGTTGCAAAGATACCTTCTGTAAAGAACGATAAATATTTAGTGAGTGAAGATTGAAAGTAGCAATGACAATATCAGGGCAGGCTAGATTTGCCAAACTAGGACATAAGTTTTTTAAAAAGAACTTAAAGCATTTTGATGACATTGATGTCTACATCCACACATGGAAAGATCATGACTACAAAAAGGCAATAAAGCTTTATAAACCAAAAGACTATATTGTCGAAAAACAGAAAAAAGAAGAATTGGTAAATGATCCTGAAGGACATGTAAAAGATATAGACTATACACAAGTTGATGGCGGTAGCGGTAACTGGGTGCACTACAGCATGTTCTATTCTATGCAACAGTCTTATAAATTGATTCCTCCAGGATATGACATAATCATTAGGTCTAGATTTGATATTGCGCTTGTTCAGCCCTTTAATATTTTTAAATCAGTTTACAGTGCAGGGACACTTTATGCGCCGGATGTCTGCAATAATAAAGGTGTTATATCAGACTGGTTATTTTGGGGTAGGCCTAATGCAATGAAGAAGATATTAAATACTTACGATTTAATGCCTGCACACAATGACAGCGGTGTTAACATGAGGTCTGGTGAAGAGCTAATTAATGCAACTCGTAAAAATAATTTAATTAAAAAAGAGCGACTCCCGATTGACTTAAGGTTAATTAGAGAAGATGGTGCTCTTCTGTACAGTGATCAATGGATATGGAAGTCTTCTCTAAAAAATTACTAAATTAACGCAGTTTTAAAGCATATATATTAATAAAGGTTTTTAAATTGACAACATTAGTTACAGGCGGCACTGGCATGGTTGGCCAGCATTTACAAGATTATTTATGTGATGATGCAGTGTTTTTATCATCAGCAGATGGTGACCTGACAAACAGCGAAGATGTAAAATATCTTATGTATCATTACAAGCCTGTAAGAGTTATACATTTAGCAGCAAAAGTAGGTGGTTTACAGGACAACTTAAAACACCCGGCAGACTTTTATAATAAAAATGTTTTAATGAACACAAACCTATTAGTATACGCACATGAAGTTGGAGTAAAGAGATTTACAGGAATACTAAGCACTTGCGTCTATCCTGATGTAGTTGATGAGTATCCTATGACTGAAGAAAAGCTATTTGACGGCCCTCCACCAGAAGGTAATTTTAGTTATGCATACGCAAAGAGGTCAATGGCAGTTCAAATAGATGCAATGAATAAACAGTATGGGACAAAATACAACTACATAATACCTTGCAATCTTTACAGTGAGCATGATGGATTCTATCACGGAGACAAAATGCACTTTGTAACAGCACTTTTACAAAAGCTTAAAGATTCAAATGGGCACATTAATTTATTAGGAACAGGAAAGCCACTTAGACAATTTATGCATTCTGATGATCTTGCAAGAATAATAAAAAGAGTAGTCGATGAAGATATTACTGAATCATTTAATGCAGCACCTGACTTTAATATGTCAATAAAAGAAATGGCAAAAGAAGCAATAGATGAATTGCTAGATAAAAATGTTAATATAATTTGGAATCAGCCAGAATTAGATGGCCAGTATAGAAAAGATGTATCATCAGAAAAGCTTCTTAAGCTGATGCCAGATTTTAAATTTACTAGTTTTAGAGAAGGAGTGAAAAGAGTATGGAAGACGTTAAATTAAAAAAACGACTTTTAGAACTTCATTATAATAACAAAGAAGAGCATGTAGGTAGCTGTTTTTCTGGATTAAAAATAATCGATGACATACATTCAAGCATGGACAAAGACGATATTTTTATTTTGTCTTGCGGACATTTAGGATATGCACTTTACGCTGTTATAGAAAAACACTATGGAATTGATGCACAAATGCTAGTTGATAAGCATGGTGGACATCCACACTTAGATGAAGAAAACAAGATTTATTGCTCAGCTGGAAGCTTAGGATTAGGAATTACAGTTGCTGTAGGAAGAGCGATGGCAGACACTTCCAGAACAGTTCATGTTCTTATAAGCGATGGTGAAGCAGCTGAAGGAACAATATGGGAGAGCTTGAGATTCATCTACGAGCAAAATATAAGAAATATTAAAGTACATGTGAATATGAATGGTCTTGCAGCTTATGATGCTGTTGATGTTCCCTATTTAGAAAAACGTCTAAAAGCATTTTTACCTGACATAACTATTCATTACACGAAAGTTAACCACTTTTCATTTTTAAAAGGAATAAATGCACATTACCACATTATGAGTAAAGAAGACTACAAAGCAGGTCTATACAGCCTAGATATACAGGAGCAAGCATGAGTGTTAGAAACGAATTTACTTCATTAATACACAATGAAATGGCAGAAAATGAAGATGTGATCTTAATATTAGGAGATCTTGGATATGGACATTTTAATCAGCACAGGATAGACTTCCCTGATAGAGTAATTAATCCGTTAGCTGCAGAACAGTTGATGGTTGGCTTAGCGACAGGATTAGCACTTGACGGAAAGATACCTGTGTGCTATTCAATAACACCGTTTGTGATATTCAGGCCATACGAATTATTAAGGAATTTTTTAGATCATGAGTCAATACCTGTAAAGCTAGTAGGATCAGGCAGGGACAAAGATTACGGAGGATTAGGTTTCTCACACTGGGGAACAGATGATAGAACACATTTAAATTCTTTTAAAAATATAAAGAAATTTAGACCAAAAGATGCTGAAGAAATGAGAGATGACTTTAGTGATTTTATGTATAATGGAAAACCAAGTTACGTTAATTTATCTAGATAGGAAAACAAAATGCCAAAGAAATATAGAAGAAGATCAACAAATATCCCAGGAAACTTTAGAGGTTCCGAGGACATATTTTTTACAAAAGTTGTAAAAGGATTTAAAAACTTTTTAAAAAGCCCATTTAAGAGAGGTTGGTTATAATGAAGAAAGCACTGATAACAGGAATCAACGGACAAGATGGATCATACCTTGCAGAGCTATTACTTGAAAAAGGATATGAAGTACACGGAATATTGAAACGTAATTCTGTAGCAGAAAACCAGACTGCAAGAATAGAACATATTTTTGATAGAGTTAGTTTAGAATATGCTGACATGACAGATATGGCTTCAATTATAAGTGTTTTGCAAAAAGTCATGCCAGATGAGATTTATAATTTAGCAGCACAGTCACATGTAAGAATATCATTTGATCAACCAATCTATACAGGGCAAGTTGTAGGAATGGGTGTGCTTAATTTACTAGAATCTGTAAGACTAATATGTCCAGAAGCAAAAATATATCAAGCATCTTCATCAGAAATGTTTGGCAATTCTATGGACGAAGATGGTTTTCAGAGAGAAACTACACCAATGCATCCTGCAAGCCCTTATGGATGTGCAAAAGTTTTTGCATATAACTTAATGAGGAATTACAGAGCAGGATATGATATGTTTGCTGCAAACGGTATTTTATTTAATCACGAATCGCCACGAAGAGGAACAAATTTTGTAACAAATAAAGTTGTAAAAGAAGCAGTAAAAATTAACTACGGTCTTTCTGACAAACTTTTACTTGGTAACTTAAATGCAACAAGAGACTGGGGACACGCAAAAGATTATGTACGAGCAATGCACATGATTTTACAACACGATGAGCCAGACGACTTTGTTTGTGCTACAGGCATTTCTAATTCTGTTGGTGACTTAGTAGACTATGTATTTAATGCTTTAGATTTAGATCCAAAAGAATATGTTGATGTAGATGAACGGTTTTGGAGGCCTGATGAATTAGAACATTTAAAAGGTGACCCATCAAAAGCAAAAAAAGTACTAGGCCTAGAATTAGAATATACTTTCGAATCTATGTTGGATGAAATGTTAGACTACTGGGTAAGGTATTATGGAGAAAAAAATGATCAATAAACTAAAGGAGTATTTGCTAGAAAGAAAGAGGCAGTCAATAATAAGAAATACTCGAAGCTATATAAATCAAAAACATGCAATGAAAACATTTGAACCTGGTAAAGACTGGGTACAATATTCAGGACC